>ENA-ORUI01000148-ORUI01000148.1-human-gut-metagenome-genome-assembly--contig:-NODE-148-length-89948-cov-50.689687_pt1 | contig 89948 bp, 85 predicted proteins | sample MGYA00242078_ERZ509205 | MGnify/ENA primary metagenome ERZ509205 (study PRJEB26280, sample SAMEA2338828) | human gut metagenome | biome: human gut; feature: human-associated habitat; material: faeces... | reverse complement strand
CACTTTATCAATAGTAAAGTGCTGACCCGTAAAACGAACGGGCAATTTCTTTTTTGTCATTAGTAACTTCTTACAGGTGAATACTTCTTGAGTTCAACTTATAAATGCAACTTTTTGGGTGCGGATAATAAGCATTTGTTCCATCAATTTCGTATGAAATATACTGAGGGTCTAGCTTTTTGAATTCTCCTTTTTGAGAATATTGTATATAGACTTCTCCATTCTTCTCAAAATATTCTGGAGACAACATGTATGATGGCAGATTACTTAGATTCCCGTTAAAAATCACATAATCATCAGAACGAATATTAGTTCCTACAATGATTTGTTTGTCCTTGGAAAATGATATTCCTTCTTTTTTACTCGCTACAAGTGAAAGGTTATACGGATATTCATCACCAAGCAACAACAATCCTTGATTATTACTCAAGAGTTCTTCTTTTTGTGTTTTCTCAACCAATTCCTTAACTAATTTTCTATTACCAATGGCTACAACATAAAAAGGTCTTTGGTTTTCTTTAAAATCCACCTGATCAACATTGGTATAGCAATAATACTTACCAGTAAAACTAGATGTATATCTAATCAACAAAATTGCAATATCATCATTACATGCAGAAACAGCATCAGCAATTCTTGCTGTCAATGTTCCACGACTTGTAATGTTAAACGAACGATCAACAGACTCCCTTACCTCCTGATTTGAACCACTCATTATACCATCCGTGATAAGGTATGAAATTCCGACACTACCATCATTCACCTTCTTGACCATAGAACCAATCATTTTTGTTAAATCAGATTCATCCGACCAAGAAACCTTACGCGTATTAATAAGATTGATAAATTCGTCACGAGATATTTCAGGTTGCTCTTTTGTATCAAAAAGATATGCTTTTGTCGGCAGCCAATACAATAGCGATGATATTACATTTTTGAATTTTGCATCAGTAGCTGTATTTATATAACCTTTCATACTATGAGAACAATCAAGATACAAAACGGCATTTTGAGACACCGATTTTACAGGCGTAACAACTTCCTCTGTTTTCTTTTCAGAAGTATCGCTAGTCATTGATTCTTCTTGTTTTTTTGTGCCATTGCTACCACATGCTGAAAGCAGAAAACAAAGACTTCCTAATAATACAGCAGAATGTTTAATTCTTTTCATTTTATTTGTTTTTTAATGTTTGTTTATTTTATGAGTCTTTTGTATCTTAAAATATGTCATCTAAAGACATTATTTTTGTTATAGTTCCACAAAAGAACTATGATACGTCTGCAAAATTACACAAAATTTCTTAAAGCGGGGAAGAAATAGACGATTATTTTTACTTCCACAATAAATTAAATGATGGCATAGAATGAATTTATACTCAATGAATTATGGAAATATTTTCATTTTAATGAGACAAATCGTTTTCTTTTGCTCGTTTTGTAATTTTATATAAATCAGTTTGCCATGATTAAAAATGTTATAAAAATATCAGTAAACGATTTTGCATAATATTTTAAATCAAAAACTTATGTAATGCTTATAGTTCTTTTGTGGAACTACTCCAACAATGACATAATAAGTCCTTGATTTGCATCATCTATCACCGAGTTTTCCAACATTGTTAGATAAATCTGAGTTGTCTGTTCCGAGGTGTGGCCCATACCTTGGCTGATGACAGAGATAGGCACATTGTGGTTTCTTGCAGCAGTAGCCCAGCTATGTCGTGAGGTATATGATGTCAATTTGCAGCCGGTGGGCAACATCTTAGACAACCGTCTCAATAAACGATTATGATTGTTGATAGCCGTCTGATACTCCTCGTATGCCTCTTTCGTTTCCGTTGAAGTTAAAATAGGGAAAACATATGGCGATAATGCCGATGAATATCGGTCAATAATCCGTTGTATGCTTGGCTCAATTCTTACGCTTAATAGTTGCCCTGTCTTACGGCGAGCATAGCAAATCACACCGTTCTGGATATTCTCTCTCTTCAAATATGCAATATCCACGAATGCCATTCCACGGGTGCAATAGCTGAAAATGAATATATCCCTGGCAAGGGCAAGTGGAGTTCCTTCTGCCAATTTCAGTTTATACAACTGCGATATTACGGATTCAGAAACAGCACGCTTACGAGTACGGTCAATACCTGTATAAACCTCCGTAAACGGGTGCGATTGCTCAACAAGTTTTTGTCTTACTGCTTTGTTGTAAACTGCTCGCATTATACGCATATAGAATGAGATTGAGTTTCTCACCATCCCTCGTTGCACGAGAAAAGCATTGTAATCAGCAATAAGTTGTTCTGTCATAGCCGAGAATGGCAGATTAACTCCACCAAGGAACTCGGCAAAGTTCTTCATTGTTTTCTCATAGTTCAGTGCAGTCCCCAAGCGATTGGCATTACGCATCAATCGTATCTGGTTCTGCATAAAGTCCAATACCGACACATGACATTCGGGCGACTTGTAGCGTTTGATAATATCCCCGACAGAATAGGTTGCTCCGCTATTCTCCAAATCCTTGACAATGCGCTTCAATAGTGCGGTATCGCTATCTATACGATTTTGAATAATAGATCTGTCTGCAACACTTACAGCAACCTGTTCTCTCATTGCATCCCACTCGTTGGGCTGCAATCGGATATTGGTTGTTATCTGCTGTGTTGCTCTGCGATGAGTCACTTGATAGAATATCGTTCCTGCACGTCCTGTTACAGATGAAAGACGTAGTTTTACTTTTATTGTTGCCATAAGCGTGATAAATGATTTAAGATGATACAATAAGAGCCTTCTCTCAATTGCATAAGGGAAGGCTCTTTAAATAACGGCTACTGGATATACAGCAATTGAAACTCTCGTTTTCTGCGGCGTTCGATGCTGGGAATTGGCTTGCCCTTATAGCAACGGTACGAGATATACTCCTCGTAGATATCCCTGTCGCCGGACTCTATTTTCTTGATAAGGTTACTCTTCGGGCGTTTACCATAGCCAAGCAAGCGTGAATGTCCCACATTGTAAGCCAACACCGTTAGCAGCAGAGCATCTTTCCCATATTGTCGGAAATATTTGTATCGCTCCAATAGGTCGGCTCTGAGTAACGAATCCGCTTGTTCCTCGGTAATATCGGCTGTCAAGTTCTCATGTGGCAGAAGTTTATGCCCATAACCGATGTATGGATAGTGTTTTGCCGAGTGCCACCCCTCAAACTCCTTGATGAGTGTTACTGCATTATCGAACAGTTCCGCTGAAATCTCCTTGGGTAGTGGTGGCGAAGAGTCACCGCCTCGTGTCTGTGCCTTGGCATATCCGCAAAGCAAGGTCAGACATATAATCATCAACTTTATTCTCATAGATTCTCTTTTAGTGATTAGTTATGGCGGCAGACACGCGACAAGCGAGTGCCTGCCACCGTTGGTTAAGGATTGATGTTGATTGGAGAGACGATAGTTCCTATGGGAGTAATCGTGTTGCCCTCTGTGGTATCCTCTTCCTCCTTCGCCTCGTTATTGAAAATGAATGTGAGCTGATAGAGCTGGTCGTGGTTGTCCTCGAAATAGACATCTATCGTCTGCTGATCCTCACACTCCGATGTGTAGTACAGACGGAACACCTCTCTGTCAAGCGGATAGCGGTCATTCGGTAGTAGCACCATACCGTCATCCATTCTCAATGTTCCCTCGCCATCGGGCTGGAAGTAACGGATTGTGTAGCGTGTATCGGAGAAATACCCTTCACGAACAATCTCACAGCGTATCTCTGCTGTCTCGCCCTGCACCAATCGCTTGGGTACAGGCATTGTCTCAACTGTAAAAGGATAGGCTTGCTGAACATCGAGTTCATCTTCGCAAGAAGTAAATCCCAAAACTGCGGTCATCATGGCACCGCAAACCATCATATAGGAAAATAACTTTTTCATAAAGCTTTTAATTTTAATTGATAATAAACTTGACACCTAAACCGAACTGGGTGCTGAACTTGCCGAGTGAGCCTCCCCAGAGGACACGCTCACGCACATTGGCAAGCAGTACAATACGGTCTGTTATATAACTCTCCAATTCAAGGGTAATGGCACCGCCATAGATGAAGGCATCCTTGGCAAGCAGCGAAGAGCCGTCGTGTAGTAGTCTGTCGCCCCAATTCACCGTTTCGTAGCCTGCCAAAGCAGAGCCACCGATAGAGAGGAAGAAGGTCTTTGTAGGATCGGACAGGAACTTCAGGTAGTAACCGCCCTCGGCAGTGAACTGGGCACGCGGAATGGATGTACCCCGATAGTCGTAGTTCTTGAGCAGATACTCTGCACCCACCACCCAGCGGTTAGCCTTCTTGGTATATCCCGACATCGCTATTCCCGTGTAGTAGTTTAGCGGAGATTTTGAGCCATTCACAAAGCCGCCTCTAAGTTCCACACCCATCATCTTCGGGAGATAACGCTGGGCGTATGCCTGCCCCGGTGAGAGGGCAAGCGATACGACTGCAACAAATAGAAACAGATACTTCTTCATAGTTATTTCACTTTAAGTTCGTTGATTACCTTTGCTCTTACGATGTCCTCACTCTCCACCGTGAAGGTCTGGTGTCTGCCACCGCTCTTCTCGTGCATCTCCACCACAAGCACCTTGTCGGCAGGGATGGTGAACTTATCGAAGACAAATACGGTACGCTCATCCTTGTTGCCCGCAACTGTTGTAGCATAGTCGTATGCACGCAGAGGGAAGATGACCTGCTCCTGGATGGCTGTACGCTTCATTACCTGCTTATCCACAATCTTGAAGGTCACGAAATCCACCTCGTATGGTACATTCGATGTGTTCTTCACCTGCGTATGGAAGTAGAGCAAACCATTGTGGGTGTAGAGTCCACGCAACAGATACTGGATGCCGAACGCCTTGCTGCCGATGTGCTTGATGTGGCGTTTGTTGTCCTTGTGAATAGCCTTGCTGATAAGGTGTACCAACTTTGGTGACTCACTGCCAAGCTCCTGCAAATAGATGTCAAGAGCATTGTTGGGACGGTTTACCTCACTGCCATCGTGGATAAAGTCCTTCATCTCGATATTCAGGAGCAGAGGCTCATCCGAGTACTTCACATTGAATGTGTAGAAACTGCCACTCTCAGTAATCACCGACATATTGGTCTCATCGCGGAAGTTCTTGACTGTAGCCTTCACACGAATCACATTCTCCGAGCCGTCGGCCTTGCCTGCGATAAGGTTAGGCGAGCCAAGATCCACATAGCGTACTGCCGCAGGGAAGATGATGTGGGTAGTCTTGTCGTATGTCACCTCCAAGCCGTAAGGCGGTATCATACGGTCAAAGGTCAGCTTCTTTGTCAGACCGTGATAGATGTCGCCATCCTCCTGCTGGGGATAGATGTCCGTAGTGAGGGTAACATCACCGGCTACCGTGTTGGTTACTGCGGTTGAATCAACCGACTGTGCATTGGCACTTACAACGCCCATCGTGAGGGCAAGCATTACAAAAATCTTTTTCATGTCTTTAATGTTTTAATAGGTTATTGATTGTTTTGATAAAGCATCAGGGTATATCCTGATTTGAGGTGTACCTTCTCTTCACGCATCTTCTTGGAGATATACTGCGACACGCCCTGTATGGCACCACGACCTACTTCGGACAGCAGTTGGTCTCCGGCAGACTGGTTTGTGATGGATATGCTCGTTCCGAGGTTCTGCCCCAAATTTGCCGCCATCTCCTTTGCTGCACTTGCCTCCATGGAGCCGGGGATGAAGATTCCCGCCTGTCCGTCATTGTCGTGGACGGTAAGTTCTACGGGAATGATCGTTCCGTTATGCTCCACCTGAAGAATCTCGATGTCGAGCCTTTCGCCTTTGATGCTGCCTTCGCCCGTGATGAGGGTGTTTCGTGGAAGTACATACTTCCCAACACGCATCGCCTCCAAGAGTCTGAGTCGCACGCTCTGACCGCTCGTTATGGTCTGGTCTCCATGCACGCACGCCTTGATGGTGTTACGTGCTGCCTGCTTCGGTGCTTCGCCTACCGCAGTATGAAAGCCACCGCCTACGGATTGTGCCATCCGTGCTATCATCACTGAGTCGCTAACAGGTTGAGCGAGTGCCGACACTACGGGCTTTGACACCTGACCTACGGGCTGTGCCTTCGCCTTGCCACTTCGTGTGGTGCTCTCCACCTCCTCGGCTGCGCCCTCGGAGGTGGCGGCTGTATTGCTTGGCATATACTTCGCTGCAAGCTCGTATGACTTCTCCAAGAGTGCCACCTGGTCGGCATATGTCGGCTGGCTGTTCTGCTGCTGTGCCATCGACTGTTTCAGCTCCTCAAGCTCAGCTTTCAGAGCCTCCTTTTCAGGATCCTCACGCGGCTCTTCGTAGAAACTGCCGAGTGTAGCGTTGATATCATTGTAAGCAGATGTGGATGTGGAGAACGAGTTGCTCCGACTGCTACTGCCACCTCGATAGGACGAGCCACCGCCTGTGTATCTTGGCTCTTCGGGTATCTCGACCACCTCTTCCTCCTCGTCATCGGTGGTCATTGCCGTAAAGTCCTCAAGGGTACGCATCTTCTGCTCCTGCTTGACACGCATATCCTCCAGTTCGTAGGCGGCAATCTTGTCAGCCTCGATGCCTGCACCTCGCGGATCGGGAAGTTCGGCATTGAAGCCTACCTTCTGCTGCTCTGCCTGTACCTGCTCCTTCGATGGTTTGAAGATGAAGTAGAATGACACAAGACATAGCATAACCATTCCGCCATACACAAGAATCTTCTTGATTTGCTCCTTTCTTTTTAGAGCGTTTGCATCGTTACTCATAGCTCTCTGAATTAAATTGGTTAAAGAACTCTTCCATCTCCCGTATCTTCTCATCCGAGAGGCTGTCGGCAGGAGCTGCCTCCTCCTCGATAATCAGATTGGTGGCAGGCGGCTCACTTCTGACATACTCCTCATACCTGTAATCGGGAGCAGGCATAAAGATTACATAGAGGGCAAATCCCGAATATGCCAGCAAGAGGCCGTAGATGATAAGGCGTTTTGTCTTCGATGTCTTGTTATTCCAAGACTTGTTGATTGAATCCTTGATTATCTGAATGTACTTTTTCATCGCTGTAAATGTTAATGGTGAATAATTAGGTTATCTGTCATAGACTCCCAGGTCCTTGTTCTCCACCACACGGAACGCCTCGAAGATGAATCCGTGAGGGTTGTTGTCGCTGCGTGTGGAGTTGAGAAGTCGTCCTTTGGTTATAAGGCTACGCTCGGTGATACTCTTCTCGCGTATGATGGATAATCTTGCGTATGTCACCACCTCGTAGGGATAGTGGTTGAAGTTGCAGCTTATGCTATCCACCTCGATGCGCTGCGATACATTGCCCGAGATGATACGGTTGTAATATCCCTGCTCCGCAAGGTCGCTGTAGTGCTCGTATGCCGAGCGGTCGCTTAGGAACATAGCCCTCTGGATATTACCCTCGATGGCACTCTTATCGGGTGCAAGCGTAAAGAAGAGTTCGTGGAAACGCTTTACATGCTCCCTTGCCTCCACAGGACGGTTCTGCTCCAAGTCCTGCGAGAGAGCCAGCATCAGCGACTTGCCCTCGTCAAGGACATATATCTTCTGTCGTTGTGCCTCGGCAAAGCTGTATGCCTTCCAAAGCGAAAAGCCCACAAGTGAAGCACAGACAAAGAGGTAGGCAATGCCGAAGAAGCGAATCTGTCTGAAGCCGGTCTCGATATTTTTAAGTGATTTGAATTCCATTTGAATACTGTTTAATAGGTTATCGTTTAAGTAATCTTCCTGCAATGTTGCCGATGGCGGCACCTGTCGCACCTGCTGCGATGCTTCCCGTGCGGCTCGCTGTCTGGGCCACGTTCCTGCCGTAGTTACCTGCACCGCCGCCCGCCTGGATTATCCAGTTGGCCACTGTCGGAATGGTGAAGTATCCGATGATGCCGATAATGAGGAAGGTGATATAGACCGCATTCGACCCGTCAGGGATGAAATTGGGATCGGACAACTGCTCGATGTCCTTCTGTAGCATCAGTACCTGTATGCGTGCAAGCACGCTGCTGAAAAGATCGCTCACGGGCAGCCACAGATAGATGCTGATGTATCGGACAAACCACTGCGTGAGTGAGGCATGGAAGCCGTCCCAACAGGCTATCGCAAAGGATATGGGCCCGAGTATCGAGAGGACTATGAGGAAGAATGTTCTCAGCGTGTCTATGACAAGTGCTGCGGCATTGAACATCAGTTCCAACAGTTCACGAAAGAAGTTCTGAACAGCCTTTTTCATATTGTACATCGCACGGTCCATATACATTCCGCAAGCCTCAATCGCATCCAGCGCTCCCAGCTCATCGAGTTTGTTGTCAAAGGACTCCTTATCCACAAGGTAGGCTGTTTCGGGATTGCGTTTCATTGCCTCAAATTCCAGTTTGTCCTTCTGCTTGCGATACTCGTTCATATCAAAGGTCTGTGTTTCGAGTATTCTGTGCGTTCCCGTCACTATGGGCGACATTACGCTGTTGAGCGTGCCCAACACCAATGTCGGAAAGAACATGATACACAGTCCGAGAGCAAAGGGACGCAGGAGCGGAAAGACATCTATAGGCTCGGCTCTTGCCAACGACTGCCAGACACGATAGGCGACATAGAAGAGAGCACCCAATCCGGCAAGTCCTTTGGCGACACCCGTCATCTGCGAACAGAGGGGCATCATATCCACATACAGACTCTGGAGTATCTGATGCAGATTGTCAAAGTTTACTGCTAATAGTACCATAGTCGTAGGGTTTCAGGTTTACCAATAGCGTTCACTCGGCGATCCGTAGAGGGACATCACACGGTCAACATCGTTCTGTTTTTTCGCTCTGAGATAGGATACCCCGATGTTCTTGTTGGTGTAGTACTGCACAAGCCCACGGTATTGGACCATCTCGCTGTAACACTTGTCGATGATATCCATGCGGTCCTTGTCGCTCATAGAGAGTCCGTTCTCATTGACCACCGATTTAAGGTCATTCAAGAGGTGGGCACTCTCTTCGAGCAGTTTGGTATAGCCCAGAGCAATGGCACTGAGTTCCTCCACCGTGAAATAGGGGTCGTTGAGCATACGCTCAAAGCTGTTCACATAGATGTCGGTAATATCGCCTACAAGCAGGATTGTCTGCTGTACCTTGCGTGCATCGCGGACAAGGTTCTTCACCTTCTTCAGAGCATCGTAGTACTCCTTGCCCTGCTTATAGATCTTTACTGTCTCCTGGAAGTTCTGAATCATCGTACTTGCCGTAGAGGATGTATGCACGATGTTCTTCGTGGCATTGATGATGCCTTGTGCGAGGTTGCCGGGGTCTGTCACCACCCACTGCGCCCTCGATGTCTGGCTGACAAATAGAGCCACCAGACAGAGCATAAAAATTTTCAATCTCATACTGTTACGAATTAAAGGGTGAATAAATAGGGTTACTTACTTCGCTTGCTCTCGGCAAGCTGCTTGATGGCGAGTTCGATATTGCCGTCCAATTTCTCGGTAAGCCGCTGCAACTCCAGCTTCTCGGTCTCCTCGGTGGTGTAGCAGTAGTACTCTTCGGGAGATACCTCTGTGGCATAGACTGCCGACTGTGCTCCGCCAAGACCTATCCACACCTCCTTGTACTTCCTGCCGGGTGCATTGGAGAGGTTGATGGAGAGAATCTGTGCACGCTCCTTGTCAGTAAGTCCGAGAAGTGTCTGTATCTCATCGAACTTGTTCACATACTTACGCTGGTCGAGGAGAATCTTGCAGTCGCTGTTGTTGATGATGGTACCCTTGACGATAGAGGAAGAGATAATATCCTCAACCTCCTGCGTTACCACAACTGCCTCACCGAAGAACTTACGCACGGTCTTGAAGAGGTACTTCAGATACTCGGCCATGCCCTCCTTGCTGATGGCTTTCCAAGCCTCTTCCAAGAGTATCATCTTGCGGATGCCCTTCAATCTTCGCATCTTGTTGATGAAGGTCTCCATAATGATGATGGTCACTATCGGGAAGAGTACTTTGTTGTCCTTGATGTTATCCAACTCGAAGACGATAAACCGCTTGTTCAAGAGGTCCAGCTGCTTGTCGGAGTTCAGTAGGAAATCATACTCGCCACCTTTGTAGTAAGGCTCCAGGACATTGAGGAATCCCCATACATCGAAGTCCTTCTCGCGTGTACGCTTCTCCTTTAGAATATCCTGATACCCGTCACGGATAAACTCATAGAAGGTGTTGAACGAGGGCTTGATGCTCTTGTCGGCACGAATACGCTCCAAGAAGAGGTTCACGGCATTGGAGAGTGCCACCTCCTCGGCTCTCGTCGGTGGCTCATCGTCCCTTTTCCACAGCGTGAGGATAAGTGTCTTGATGGACTCCTTCTTCTCAATGTCGAACACACCGTCCTCGACATAGAAAGGATTGAAGGCTATCGGATCACTCTCCTCGTAGGTGAAGTAAATGCCGTCCTCGCCACCTGTACGGGCATTGATAAGGTTACACAACCCCTGATAAGAGTTACCCGTATCAACAAGCAACACATGCGTACCTTGTTCGTAATACTGCCTTACCATATGGTTGGTGAAGAAGGACTTTCCACTGCCCGAAGGACCGAGGATGAACTTGTTGCGGTTGGTGATGATACCACGTTTCATAGGCAAATCCGAAATATCCAGATGGATAGGCTTGCCCGTCAAGCGGTCCACCATACGCATACCGAACGGAGAGAGTGAATCCTGTCCTGTGGTCTCCTCGATGAAGAGGCATAGTGCCTGCTCGATAAAGGTGTAGAAGGACTCCTCGGCAGGAAAATCGCCTGCATTGCCGGGGATAGCAGCCCAGAACAAGGTGGGTGTATCCACCGTATTGTGTCGAGGCTTGGCCTCCATCAAGGCGAGCTGACTGCCTACATCGTTCTTCACACGCTTGAGGCGTTCCCTGTCATCGCTCCACGCGAAGACATTGCAATGGGCACGGATAGCCGTCAGCCCCTGGCTGTGTGCCTCGTTCAGGTACTCCTCAATCCACTCGCGGTTAATCTGGTTGGAGCGACTGTAACGCGATAGCGAGTGCATATTGCGTGCTGTCTGCTCGAACTTACGCAGCATCTCCGCAGAGTCATCGATGAAGAGATACTGGTTCACGATGTGGTTGCAGGTGAGCAACACTCCGATAGGTGCGGCAAACGAGAGGCGGCAATCGCTACGGTCTGTCGAGAGACGCTCGTAACGGCTGTCGGTAGCCACGCTTGTCGGCAGGTCTTCGGGATCGGAGAGCGTGTGCAGGCAGAGGTAGTTGTCGCCAATCTTCATCTCGCCAGCTCCGAGGGTGATGTCCTGCAAGCAGGTGGTGTCCTCCTGCGAGAGCGAGAAGTATTTCTCGATGATGCCCGCAGTTGACTCCGTGCCTGTAATCTCATCGCCCGTAAGTCGGGTGAGCGTGATGAATCCGCTGTCGTTGATGATACGCTCGAACTGCTCGCAGCACTCCAAGAATCGGCTCACGCCCTCCTTGTCCTGCATCTCCTTCGGGATGATGAAGCCACGGGTAAGGGCATTGAAACTGCTGGTCGTGCGGCTATGTTCCTTGGTGGTCTTAGTAAGGAACAGATAACAAGTATGCTTCAGGTAAGGACGCTCGTTGAAGTGTCGCTCAAAGGAACGAGAGAGAAAACTGATGTCTTCCTTCTGCAACTCGGGTGTGTAGCTCTCCTCAATGAAGAAGTCCTGCTTGTGTACGATACTGTAGTTCGGCAAGACCTTGACCGCCTTGGCCCACGCCGAGTGTATCGCCTCATACTCCGCCTGTGTGACGGTGAAGAGTTCGGGAAGCTCCACGCGATAGCAGACCGTGATGTCGGCATCCTTGCTGATGATGCAGTCGTGCTCAACCGACAGAATCGGGAACTTGCTTTCGAGGGTAGCTGCTTTCATTACATTTCTCATGACTTTCTGTTTTTGAGGTTAGGAATAATCAATCGCAAAAATCGCTTGCGGTTGATGATGTAGCGGGGATGGTTCTTTGCAGCCTGCATCTTCATCAAGCCCCACTCGCCATACTTGGCATTCAGGTGGAAGGTCGCCCAGACAAGTACCGAAGCGGAGATGATTCCCAGTGCGATACATATCCATTGGTTCACGCCTGCCATATACAGCACCATAAAGGCAATGAGTATGGCGAGCAGACCGCCGGCGAAGATGAAGAGGTATTGGCTGCGTAGCCCCTTGAACTCGGGGCTACGACCAATCCCTTTGTTGATTTGATAGACCGCCATATTAGAGGAAGAATGAACGTAAGATAGTGGCGGCTACAATCAGGAAGATACAGGCACCGAACCAAGAGGCTGCGGTCTTCGAGGTGTCAGGGTCGCCAGAAGAGAACTTCGAATAGACCTTCACACCACCGATGAGACCGACTACGGCTCCTACTGCGTAAATTAACTTGGTACCGGGGTCAAAATACGATGTTACCATGTTGGTAGCCTCGGTGATACCTGCGATACCGTTACCCTGTGCGTAAGCACCTACTGTTGCAAGCATAAATGCTGCTGCGAATAATACTTTTTTCTTCATACGTCGAAATGTTTTTTAGTTATACAAAAAGTGATTTCGACTGCGAATATATAGCACTTAATCCATTGATTTTCAAATCGGTCTATACACGTCATAACGTGTCATCAGATGTCATAGTTAGGGCGTTTTGAAGGGTGGATTTTGGGGTGAAAAGAGGTCGTGAGGAGTTATAAATGATGTGCCAAATTATAATGGATTTTGTAACAAAGAGTGGAATTTATGGAAATAGAAATTGCTAATTTGTATTATTTATGGAAATAAAAATGAGTAAATTGTGTTATTTATGGAAATAGATTACGGGAAATTTGCTATTTTATGGAAATAGAATTATTTTTGCAGTAAAATAATATGAATTATGAATACTCAGACATTACTATCAATAGTAGCAGACCAGCGTGAGGAGTTGCTAGCGAATGATTACTCGGAGTTGTGCCCACGTCCTGAAGAATCACAACTTGACTTAAAGAGCAATCGAGCTCAGGTTGTGATAGGTGTCAGACGATGTGGAAAATCAACATTATGCGAAATGTTCCTTAAGCAAAAGGGGATTGACTTTGCCTATATAAACTTTGATGATGACCGAATGGAGGATATGAAGGCAAGTGATTTAGACCATTTGCTTGAGGCATTATATATGACCTATGGAGAGTTCAAATATCTGTTCCTTGATGAGATACAGAATATAGAAGGCTGGCCATTGTTTGTCAATCGATTGCTTCGCCAGAAAATGCATCTATTTATTACAGGTTCTAATTCTAAATTACTCAGTAAGGAATTAAGTACACATCTGACAGGAAGAAACAATAAGGTAGAACTCTATCCTTTCTCATACTCCGAGTATTGTGCAATGAAAAATATAGATACCACTTCGCTATCAACAAAAGCGAAGGGTATTCGCAAAAGTACCCTACATGAATATCTTCTACAAGGTGGATTCCCAGAATTGTTCAATGAAAGTAATCGTAGAGGTTACATTAACGGATTATTGGATGCCATCATCAAGAATGATATAGCAAAACGTTTCAAAGTTCGCAATGTGGAAGCATTACGAAGAATCGCAGCTTATCTTGCCGATAATTATTGTCAGGAATTTGTCGCAAAAACGGTAGGAGAATTATTCGGAGTATCAAATCATACGGCTGAGAACTATTATTCCTACCTTAAAGAGGCTTTTCTATTGGTAGGAGTAAATCGTTTCTCATATAAAAGTAAAGATCGTGTAAGAAACGAAAAGGTTTATGTAGTGGATACTGCATTTGTCACAGAACGCGAGGATAATTTCTCATTGGAAAATCTCGGCTGGAAGTTGGAGAATATTGTATGCATTGAGCTGATGCGTCGCTATAAGCCACTCTTTTGTGATGTTTTCTACTATAAGGAAACATCTTCGCAAGTTGATTTTGTTATAGCAAAAGATGGCAATGTACAAGAGTTGATACAGGTATCATACGATATCTCTACTGAAAAGACACGCAATAGAGAGATTAGAGGTTTGAAGAATGCAGCCAAGAAACTAAAGTGCAATAATCTTACGCTTGTAACCTTTGAAGAACAAGAAACAATTGAGGAGGATGGTTACACCATAAATGTTGTTCCTGCTACAGAGTGGTTACTTAACAAATAAATCTTATTTAATTTACTAATTGCAAGGCAAGAATCATAATGCACGAGGCATTACGATACTTGCCTTACTTGTTAATTGGAGTAGCTGAATACACATATAAACACTGACACCCCGATTCACATCGGAGTGCCAGCCCAGTTAACCAAATATATAAACAATGAAAAAAGAATGTTTATTACATAAATTTATTCCAATCAATCTCGGTACGCTCTAGTTGCTTACCATTCAACCGACGACCTGTACCATCAAGATTATCTCTTAGCAATCTATCCACTTGCTTTTCCGTACTGATAGATGTAGTGTAAAAATGATAGATGTCGGAATCTTGAAGTTTATATAAGGTCTCTGCGGCATCCATAATCTTTTTCTTATCTGTAGTCCTATTCAATAAGACATCTGCCACATTACCCAACTCTTCAAAAGTACAGGCTCCCGAAAAATCCGGATCAGGAATAGACTCGGAAGACATCAATTCTTTCATATCCTCTAGCGACAATCTTTTCTGCGGTACAAAATTATCCTCTACATCTTCCGGATTGACATCCTCATCAACAGGTAACTCAACCTGCTTCAACTCTATTGAGCGTGTCGGAGTCTTGCGAGCGACTTCAGGGTCTTCATAATAGATGATGTTGGACTTTCCCATAACCTCATTCGGGTCATCAAAAACCACAGGCTTAATTTTAGGCTTAGGCTTTTCTCCTACGGGTGACTTCAATGTTTCATCTTGTGAAGTGTCTTCAAATCTCTTGGCAAGTTCCTCTACTATTGCTTGAGCTTCCAAATCAGAATAAGATGAAGGTTGAAATGCTTGCTCTTCAGACTGTACCTTCTGCAACATAGGTCTTTGCATTCTGGCTTTTCGCCTGTCCTTCCTCGCTTTCTCTTCCATCCGTTTCTTTCGATACTTCCACAATCTGATACGGGCAATACGAGCCCAATTGTGTAACATATTCCAGAAGTCATACATTCGCTGACTGAAAATCATATTCCATACTTTGTATAATATATAGGTTGCTGATACTGCCTTAACTGATAAATAAAAAATGGTTGTTGTCATAGTTGTTAAATTTTAGGTGGTGAAAATCGTTCTTTATAAAGTTGAGTTATCTCCTCAATGTTAAGTTCTATATGCTCTGCTATAATGTTACTGAGATAGCTTGCAATGCTGGTCTCTGGAGCAATCACGGGCAAAAAGTTCTTGATTTGCTCGTATAGCTGACGGTTCAGATACACTTGAACACGCCCCGACATAGGTGTATTCATCAAATACTTCTGTCTATAGTTGCTCTCTTCCTTTTTTTTGCGAGGCTTGGGCTTTTCTTGCACCACCTCTTCAACAGGTTCTTCCTCGGTGGTTATGGCTTCATTCAGAATCTCCTGTACAGAAGTTTCATTCTTAGAAACATTATCAGGTTCCCGCCCTGCCATATACCCCCTTATAAGATCCTCATCGACTTTTACGCTCTTCTTTGCCATAGTTATTTCAGTTTAAGTATTTCAAGAAGTTCATTGGCAAGTTCCTGTAATCCGCTTCCTTTGAGTTGCCCCGCAGGAGGAGGCAACAGCGAACATCGGAAATAGGTACGAGATGACATCGACAACTCCTTCTCGTATCGACAAAGTTCTGGGATACTTGATTTCAGTACTTTTAATCCTGTCTTCTCCATCAACTCCGAATAGTTCTTGAGTACCTCCACATTACTCCTTCGCTTTACCTTCGTCCAGAACATATAGATGTCCTTAAGCGGAATGCCTTTCTTTTCTGCCAAGAATCTCACCACACTGCTTGCGAAGCTGAAACTGCTATCCATTACAAAGTTGTCGGCAGCAATGGGAGTCAATACATAATCCACATTGAAAATGGTCTGTAAAACTCCGGGGACATCCATAGAACCTGGGAGGTCAATAAAAATGATGTCATACTCTCCAGTTTCAGCAAACTCTCCCGCTGTGGCGCGGGCCTCTTCGGGCCTTACCCTTTTGATAGGATAAATCTTACAACCTCGAAGTCTTTGCTCTTCAAGAAGCGTCATATACCTCTTGTTTTTCTCCACCATCTCCTTGTCTCGTTCGCGGAGATTATAAAGGCTACGCTGGGTAGCATCACAATCCACGATGGCTACACTCTTATCCATCGTATAGTTCAGGAGGCTGGCAAGGGCTACCAACATTGTACTTTTACCAACTCCACCTTTCTGGTTGCTTACTGCAACAAATACTGGCTTTTTCTTCATAACTGTAAATTTTTTAATGGTTAATTACTTATTACATTATTTGTCTATTACTTGGTTTGTTGGTTACTTGGTGATATGGTGACATTGTGCTCACCAACCAATAAGTCAACCTTTGTTTGTTGCAACGCCCCAATAATGCAATAATTATTTGCTTGCTTACTCTCACAATTTCACCAATCCTTAATCACTTAATCAAGCAATCAATTATTGGTTTGTTGCACCATTTCTGACGCAAAGAAATAGCGAAAAATTGGAATAATCACTATGTCGTCAAGCCTCTGACTATACATGTCATCATATGTCATTACATAGCATATAACTCTCTATTTACCAATAGAATACACCTGTCTAACTTTGCACCCGAAAGGTCTATGGACGCACGACGAACGGAGTTTTCGGATGCTTCTCTCTGAGGGGAACGGCGATAGCCAATTTTACGAAGGAAAATTCATGTTCAAGCGAACATAGCAAGTTGTGTTTTGGGCAGCCCGAAATGATTCGGGCAACCCCAAAACAACTTGCCACTCGCCTGCGGCTCGGGGAGGGATTCACTCCAAAGTCGTGAATCCATAGCGGAAGTTAGTAACCAATAAAATGTAAAGTTATGGCAAATGACAAGAGACAAACAAGAAGAGATGTAACAGGAAGGCGACCTAAAAAGGATCCCGCTGTTTATCGTTACGGCATCAAACTGAATGCTGAGGAGAACGGACAATTTGAATTGCGGTTTGCAAAGTCTGGTCTTAAATACAAGGCTAGATTTATAAAGGCAATGATTCTTGACCGTGAAATGAAGGTGGTAAAACTCGACAAGGCGGCAATGGATTATTACATACGCCTAACGAATTTCTACCATCAGTTCCAAGCCATCGGCAACAACTACAATCAGACGGTGCGAGCCGTAAAAGCCAACTTCGGGGATAAGCGCGCATTTGCCCTTGTTGCCAAATTGGAGAAAGCCACACTGGAGTTGGTAGTGCTGAGCAAGCAGATTATCGCCCTCACACGCGAGTTTGAGGAGAGGCACTTGAACCGTAAAAGCGGAGGTTGATATGGTGGCTAAAATCAACAGAGGTGCTTCGCTATACGGAGCCATCATCTACAACCAGCAGAAGGTGAACGAGGATACGGCACGCATCATAGCGGGCAACCGTATGATTACCGATTCTCTTTATGATCCTGACAGGATTGTACAACAGACTATGTTTGCTTTTGAGAGCTATCTCGCAGCCAACCGCAACACCGAGAAGCCTATCCTGCATATATCGCTTAATCCAACATTGGACGATAGTCTTACCGATAGTCAGTTTGCGGATTTGGCAAGAGCCTATATGCAGAAGATGGGCTATGGTAACCAGCCCTACATTGTCTATCTCCACGAGGACATTGACCGCAGGCACATACATATAGTATCTACCTGCGTGAATGAGAACGGTGAGAAGATAGACGATGCCTATGAATGGAACCGCTCCATGAAGGCTTGTCGAGAATTGGAGCAGATGTTCAGACTAAAACAGATTGCCGACAAACGCAGGGAGTTGTTGGAGCCTTATCTGAGGAAGGCAGACTACACCCGTGGCGATGTAAAGCAGCAGGTATCGAACATCCTTAAAAGCGTCTTTACCTCGTACCGTTTCCAATCCTTCGGCGAGTATAGTGCCATGCTCTCGTGCTTCAACATCGAGGCAAAGCAGGTCAAGGGCGAGTTCGAGGGCAAACCCTATTCGGGTATCATCTACACAATGACCGATGACAACGGCAAGCCTATCTGTACGCCTATCAAATCCTCGCTTATCGGCAAGCGTTTCGGCTTCGAGGGTGTGGAGAAGCGTATCGCCTACAATGCTCAGGAGTTCCGAGCGAAGAGGTGGCAACCCAAAATCCGCAACGATGTAGCTCTGGCTATGCACGGCTCTCGTGGAAACCGAGAGGAGTTCGTGCGTCTGCTTGGCAGCAAGGGCATTGATGTGGTGTTCCGCGAGAATGATGCAGGTCGTATCTACGGTGTCACCTTCATCGACCACCACAATCGTGAGGTATATAACGGTTCCCGTCTGGGTAAGGAGTTCTCGGCAAACAACTTCGAGAAGCTATTCAACTCGCAAGGCGACATTCCATGGGCCGATATGCCGCAAGGTTTCTCCGAGAGCCAGAGCCTCTCATCGACAGACCTTGAATCGGGACTGGAGCAAGCCTTCGGAATCTTCTCGTTTGACGCTCCTGCAAATGATCCGCAGGAGGAGATGCTCGCCAAGCAGTACCAGAAGAAAAAGAAGAAGAAAAAACGCCGTTCACGCGGCATATCGTAAACCAATTTCACTAACCATTAAAACGAATTTATTATGCAACAGGAAGATGATTTGAGAGGATTGGCAAAGGTCATGGAGTTTATGCGTGCCATATCCATTATATTTATTGTAGTACATATCTACTGGTTCTGCTATCAGGCCATCGTGGATATGGGTATCAACATCGGAGTGGTAGATAAGATACTGCTCAACTTTCAGAATACGGCAGGGCTGTTCAGCAACCTGCTTGTGACAAAGGTGTTCGCCATCATATTCTTGGCTCTCTCGTGCCTCGGTACAAAAGGAGTCAAGAATCAGAAGATGACCTGGCAGAAGATTTATGCGACCTTCCTCGGAGGTCTTGTACTCTTCTTTATGAACTGGTGGTTGCTCGACCTTCCGTTCTCACCAATCGTGAATATGGTAATCTACACCATTACGATAACTGTCGGATATATCCTTCTGCTTATGTCGGGAGTATGGATTAGCCGTATGTTCAAGCATAACCTTATGGAAGATGTCTTCAATGTGGCCAACGAGAGTTTCATGCAGGAGACACGACTGATGGAGAATGAGTATTCGGTAAATCTGCCTACGAAGTTTGTCTATCAAAGCAAGGAATGGGACGGTTGGATAAATGTCGTGAATCCATTCCGAGCAACCATCGTATTGGGAACACCGGGTAGCGGTAAGTCGTATGCGGTAGTGAACAACTACATCAAGCAGACCATAGCCAAAGGCTTTGCGACCTACATCTACGACTACAAGTTTGATGACCTATCGGTAATTGCCTATAACGAGCTGTTGAAGAACATCGACAAGTACAAGGTAAAGCCGAGTTTCTATGTCATCAATTTTGATGACCCGCGTCGCTCACACCGCTGTAATCCCATCAACCCTAAGTTTATGGTTGATATCAGCGATGCATACGAGAGTGCGTACACGATAATGTTGAACCTTAACAAGACTTGGATTCAGAAGCAGGGCGACTTCTTTGTGGAATCTCCGATAATCCTTTTGGCTGCGATTATCTGGTACCTGAGAATCTACAAGGACGGTAAGTATTGTACCTTCCCACATACGATTGAGTTCCTGAACAAACCGTATGCGGATATCTTTACGATTCTGACCTCTTATCCTTCGTTGGAAAACTACCTATCTCCATTTATGGACGCATGGAAAGGTGGAGCCCAAGATCAGCTCCAAGGCCAGATAGCAAGTGCCAAAATTCCGCTGTCGAGAATGATTTCTCCGCAGCTCTATTGGGTGATGACGGGCGATGATTTTACCCTTGACTTGAACAATCCCAATGAGCCGAAGATACTTTGCGTAGGCAATAATCCCGACCGCCAGAATATATACTCGGCAGCACTTGGTCTATACAATAGCCGTATCGTGAAGTTGGTGAACAAGAAAGGTCAGTTGAAGAGTTCCATCATCATTGACGAGTTGCCGACCATCTATTTCCGTGGTATCGACAACCTCATTGCCACAGCACGAAGCAACAAGGTGGCGGTTTGTCTCGGCTTTCAGGACTACTCGCAGTTGGCTCGTGACTATGGTGACAAGGAGGCAAAGGTTATCCAAAATACGGTGGGTAACATCTTCAGCGGACAGGTGGTAGGCGAAACTGCAAAGAACCTCTCTGAGCGTTTCGGCAAAATACTCCAGCAGCGTCAGTCGGTATCTATCAACCGTCAGGACACATCTACCTCTATCAATACTCAGTTGGACTTTCTTATACCTGCCTCGAAGATTTCCAACCTCTCGCAAGGTACATTCGTAGGTAGCGTAGCGGATAACTTCGGCGAGGAGATTGACCAGAAGATTTTCCACTCACGCATCATCGTGGATAGTGCAAAGGTAAGTGCCGAGACAAAGGCATACAAGAAGATTCCTATCGTCAATGAGTTTAAGGACGAGAACGGCAACGACATTATGCAGGAGCAGATAGAGCGTAACTATTCCCGTATCAAAGATGAAGTCGAGCAGATTGTTCAAGATGAGATGGAGCGAATCAAGGCTGATCCAGAGTTGCGTAAACGATTGTTGCCGGACGAGAAGGACGAAGAGGATAACGATTAGAATCTGTATCCTATTTCTTACCGCAAAGGTTGTCCCGTGCCTTTCGGATTGAGCAAGGTCAAGCCCTGTGGGTGTCGTGGAAAAATCATCCTCCCCCCACGGGGCTTGCGGTATTTTTCCCGCCAACCTTGCACAATCCTGCACGGAACAGTCAAGGCGGTAAAGAAATAGAATACAGTGCTTCGCCTGTAATATGTATTACTTAAAAAAGATAGGCTATGATTAGAATGACATTATCAGAATATCTCCGTGTGCCAAAAGATTATCGCGGAGTATGGACCAACGAAAGATGGGATATCCCCAATTGGGCCGATATTAGAGAGAAACATTTAGGCAAGCGTACACTAATGACAAACATCAATGGTGGCACTTGTTTGGTCGTGGAAGGTATGGGATTGGAGATTATTGATGACTCCGATTGGAAGAAACCCGATGCAGTCAGAAAAGAGATAAGTCGCCAATGCTTGAAGTTCTTTACAGAGCGAGGCATCGAGCCTCACTATGCCGATTGCCTTATCCGCTATAAGGATAACTACGATACCGTTGAAGTGCGTATCGCCATCGGAATGCCTGCTGATACCGAAAAGGATGATGACATATTCTTCTATTGCGATACGCTGGAAGATATGAAGTCACTTGCAGAAATTGGCAGTGAGGACTTTTACATTGCCGACTGCTACGGATTTGGAGTATATGAAGATTTATTATAAACCCCTTAAAACATATCAAATATGAAGATTTTATGTCAAGAGCGTTATGAAAAGGCTGTTGCCTACGCAAAGGAAATCAAGAACGACACCCTGCAAAAGTGTATTGACCGTTTGAAACAGTGGGAAGAAAATTCCAATTGCCCATGTGAGATTGAACTCTACTATGACTCTGCACCTCACTCATTCGGATTCCGACAGGTATATCCAGATGGTAGAACAGGAATTGTCGGAGGCTTGCTCTATCACGGACAGCCCGACCAATCGTTTGCTGTATTGTTGAATCCTATTCACGGGTGGACTATACACACATAAAAAAGAAATCTCGAAAAGGAGCGTCTCATTCTCCTTTTCGAGATTTACTCGTTGTGTAAGATTATTATTAAATTAGTCAGGAATTGCGAAAGCATAAAATTTCTGTCCTAAGAAATCACTTATTGCATCTGCGACAACTCTCATTACATCATATCCAAAACATTCATTTCCCGTAAACGGTCTATTTATCTCAATGTAATATCTGCCCTCACCGAAACAACAAGCAATACCTTTATTCATCATTCCTTGGGTAATTTCGGTATAATCATCTGTACATAATTTCATGTGTGATATAGGATAGGAATATGTATCTCCACCATAATTTACCAATTGTTTTTCATATTCAGTATCAAATACAGAACCTGCTATTTCAAGAGCTTTATCAATATTTGAATAAACCTCATCATTTACATCTTTTAGTTTTAACTTGCTAAAATGTGTTTTTGTAATATCATCAATCTTTATTTGTGTAAAAGAATCATGTTTGGATAATTCTTCAATAGAAACAACTCCAATTCGTAAAAGCATTTCTAAATCGTACTCATAACCATAATTGGTAGCCTTTGAATTGTACATATTTGCGAGTTGTTCAAGAATTATATCTTTCTCCTCATCTGTTTCTACAATCACAAATGCATCTTTGATAGGATTATTATAAATGCTTCTATCTAGTAAAAATGGTAATCCGGGGACACCCCAATGATCATCTTTGATTGGTAATCTCCATTCTCTTTCAAATGTCCAGTCAATAGGTTTATCATGGGATAACTTCGTATAAACATACCGAAATTGCTCATTAATCCCCAACCCACATGATGAATCCAATGTTCTCAATCCATATCCCCAATAAGGATCTCCTTCTTCTGATTCTTTATGCCTTCCAGAAAGCCCATATATCACATTCCTAGCTCCAGCCATAAACAATTCATTTTTTTTGAAGGCTATTCCATATTTGCCAACAAATTTAGAACCTGATTGTCTTTTGTTTGCATAATCTATTAGAGCATATAGAGGCATTTCTGTAAAGCATATGGCAGAATATGGGCCATAAACAGTTGGTACTGTATTTCTAAAAGACCATCCTGAACGAATGAACCCATCATGAATGATTCTTTGTATAACTTCAAATGCTGTTGCATTATTATCTAACTCCCAATCATCGTTGAAACTCTGGTCAAAAATAGAAATGGGATTATTCGGAGCCGTATAATAATCAGGAAACTGTAACTCACTTCTATCTATAGTACAACCATTAAGTTCCGCTTCTTCTGCCATTTCATTCAATTGAACTTCAAAACTAGTCTCAGGTGTTCTTTCATGAACGAAATGAATAATCCAAGATGATAGGTCTATTCTTGTCTGATGTTGCCAATCTGCCATATACTATATTTTTATAATACTGCAAAGTTACTCCGTTTTTTACGAATGAAAGACAGAAAGGGCTACAAAAAGTGTATGTAGCGTGAAAATCCCGCTTCACTCGCCAAGTCCCTTCAAGAAGTTAACTCGGAGGGACAATACCTCCACGTTCGAGCCGTGGGTTTTCGGGCAAAAAATTCCCTGCGATAATTTTTCACCCGAAAAAACGCTCCGGTATCGCCGTCCGAGTTGAGACAGAGGTTGGGACTTAGCAAGCGAAGCGACCTACGACGCATAATACAACAGGTCAAAAATCCATTGCGGTAAGATATGCCGCATCTCTATTCTCAACCTGACTGCCATATTTATATTTCATTATAAGGTCTATCAACCACCGCCATCTTTTTAGTGCCCGATTTTTTAAGTGGGGACAAAAGCAGCTCAGCTCTCAACTCTGCATATTACAAAAGTTATTTCATTTCGGTCATACCACCGCTTTTTTCTCGCACATTTTTTTGCCTTCGTTTTTCGCTCCTTCCGACCCCGTTTCTGTGTGGAGCATTTTCCCTCTTTTCACCCTTGTTTTGCCCCTTTTTGTGCTTTTGCTTTCCTACCTGCTATGACAAGTGATGACACCTTATGACTTGTATAGTCTAATGACTTAAATATCAATGTTTTATCAAATTTTGCTATATATATTTGCGGTGACAACATTAGTTATTAACGCTAAAAACTCACAGTTATGGCAAAGAAAAATGTAAGGGATGACCCCTCAAAAACACAAGTCACCGAGAACCCGCAGATGAGCGACATCGTGCTGGTTTTAGACAAGATGGAACTGCTCATTCAAGCAGTATCCGAAATCAACAAGAACGGCAAGTATTCCACCGTGCCGGCAGACAAGGAGCATCGGAACTCCTTTCTCAAGATTGACCGCTATGCGACCTTCTTCGAGAACTTCCTCAAGAACTTCTGGAGTCAGTTGAAAGACCCTACACACTTCGGTCTCTTCACGATGAAGGAGGAGGAGTTAGACAAGCCCGAAGTCAAGCAGGCCATCGAAGACCTTGCCGAAGGTAAGAAAACAAAAGCAGTGGAAGAGTTTCTCAAAAAGTATGAGATAACACCAAAAAATCAAACAGAACAGAGTATTAACAATCAAAATTCAGAAGAAATGGCAAAGAAAAATCAAACCCAGCAGCCCGTCGTTGAAGCTAACGACCAGCAGAACAATCAGTATCGTTACAACGAGTCTATGATCAACTGGGACCAGTTGAAGAACTTCGGACTCTCGCGTGAGTATCTTCAGGAGCGAGGACTCCTTGACTCGATGCTCAAAGGCTACAAGACCAACCAGCTTGTACCTATCAACCTTAACTTCGGCTCTGCCGTACTGCGTACCGATGCACGACTGTCGTTACAGCAGTCCAATACAGGTGAGGTGGTACTCGCCATCCACGGTATCCGCAAGCAACCCGAGTTGGAGCGTCCTTACTTCGGACACATCTTCTCGGAAGAGGACAAGAAGAACCTCCTCGAAACAGGCAATATGGGCCGAGTGGTGGAACTCAAAGGCCGTAACGGAGAGTATATCCCATCGTTCATCAGCCTTGACAAGATGACCAACGAGGTGGTGGCCATGCGTGCCGAGAATGTCTATATCCCTAACGAGATTAAGGGTGTGGAGCTCACCGACCAGGAGAAGAACGACCTGCGTGAGGGCAAGAAGGTATATATCGAAGGTATGACAGCCAAGTCGGGCAATGAGTTCAACGCCCACATTCAGGTGAGTGCCGAGCGCAGAGGTATCGACTTCATCTTCGAGAATGACCGCATCTTCAACCGCACCGCCCTCGGTGGAGTGGAGCTTACCAAACAGCAGATTGAAGACCTCAATGCAGGCAAGGCAATCTTCGTGGAGGATATGCAGCGTAAGGATGGCGAACTCTTCTCATCGTATGTGAAACTCGATGAGGCGACAGGCAGACCTAACTACACACGCTACAATCCCGACTCACCCGAAGGTGCAAGAGAAATCTACATTCCGAAGGAAATCGGTGGCGTGAAACTTACCGCTGAGGAGCAGAAAGACCTGCGTGAAGGTCGAGCAATCTTCCTCAATGATATGGTGAACAACCGTGGCGAGGAGTTCTCCTCGTTCATTAAGGCAGACCTTGAGACAGGACGACTGATGTACTCACGTACTCCCGACGGCTTTGAGGAGCGTGCCAAGTTCGAGATTCCGAAGGAGATCTTCGGTGCCAAGCTCTCCGGTCAGCAGCGTGCCGACCTTCAGAGCGGCAAGTCGGTACTCGTGGAGGGAATGAAGGGCTTCGATGGCAAGAGCATCTCGCAGTATGTCAAGCTGAACTCCAACCAGAACAAGCTGGACTTCTACAACGAGAATCCCGACCGTAACCGCAACGCCTCACAGCGTAATGTGGTAGCCGAGAAACAGGAGAAGCGTCAGTCAAAGGGACAGAGCATCTAATCCATAAGTCGGACAAGTCAAATCAATGTATAACTCTAAAATGAATATTAAGATGAACGATAAGAATAAAGCACCTTTCAAGGTGGAAGATGTAAACTGGGACGAACTATCAGGTATCGGTATCCTTAAGGATGAACTCGAACAGGCCGGAGAGCTTGAGACACTGCTCCGAGGCGAAAAGACAGGTGTCGTATCGCTGAGCCTCGTACTCCTCGGTGTAGATGTGGTGATGGATGCCACTTTGCAGCTTGTACGCAAGAACGACTCTCCGCTGCTCGAAATCATCGGTATCAACCCCACACAGTAACACGATTCCATTACTAACCTGACAGCCGTTTCCCGCACCATAATCGGGACGGGAGACGGCTTCTTTAATTCCCGAATAATTATGATAGCAATTATAGCAGAAAAGCCGAGCGCAGGTCAGGACATCGCCCGCGTCATCGGTGCAACAGAGAAGAAGGATGGCTACATGGCAGGTAACGGGTATCTTGTAACCTGGGCATTAGGACACCTCGTTTCCCTCGCCATGCCATCGGCATACGGATACGGCAAGGCTTCGCATGAGGATTTGCCTATGCTCCCCGAACCGTTCCAGCTTGTGGTAAGACAGATCAAGACCGACAGAGGTATGGTAACAGACATCGGTGCCGCCAAGCAACTCAAGGTCATTGACGAGGTATTCAGCAAGTGTGACAGCATCATCGTGGCAACGGATGCCGGTCGTGAGGGTGAGCTTATCTTCCGATACATCTACCATTATCTCGGATATACCAAGCCCTTCAAGCGTCTTTGGATTTCCTCACTCACGGACGAGGCTATCCGTGCAGGTATGAGCAATCTCAAGGATGGCGAGGCTTACGATAGCCTCTACCACGCTGCCGACTGCCGTGCAAAGGCTGATTGGCTCGTGGGTATGAACGCCAGCCGTGCATTGGCTTTGGCTTCGTGTATGCCCAACAACTCCCTCGGACGAGTGCAGACACCTACGCTGGCGATGATATGCAGTCGCTACAAGGAGAACCGCGACTTCGTTTCCACACCTTATTGGCAACTGCATATCACCCTTGAGCGTCTGGGTGAGTTCCGTCAGTTCGCACATATCGAGGATTTCAAGAGCAAGGAGCAGGCAGAGGCGGCACACGCACGATTCTCGCCCGACTCAACAGCACTCATCACGAAGGCGGAGCGTAAGCGTACCTACCAGCAGGCACCGTTACTTTACGACCTTACCACATTGCAGAAGGATTGCAACACGCATCACGATATAAGTGCGGAGAAGACTCTTTCTGTGGCACAGGCTCTCTATGAGAAGAAGTATATCTCATATCCGAGAACGGGTAGCAGATATATCTCGCACGACCTGATGGAACAGGTCTACAATTCCCTTTGGAAGATTGCCGCCATGCCGGAGTTCAAGGAGTATGGCAACCGTTTCGACTTCGAGCATCTGAATATGCGTAGTGTAGATGATGACAAGGTAACGGATCACCACGCACTCATCATCACAGGCGTAGAGCCAGAAGAACTGAACGCCTACGAGCAGATTGTATATACGATGATTGCAGGGCGTATGCTTGAAGCGTTCTCGCCACGCTGCGAGAAGGAATCATTTGTTATGGAGGCGACAGCCGAGGATATGAAGTTCCGTTCACGCTCTACTACCATCGTCAATCCGGGCTGGCGTGCTGTCTTTGCCCGTAAGGAGGATGCCGAGAAGGACGAGACCGAAGCCAACAAGGGTACGGCACGCTTCGCCGAGGGTGAGCAGATACCCGTTACGGGCTATGGCACGGCACAGCGAAAGACAATTCCGAAACCTCTCTACACCGAAGCGACACTCCTTGCCGCTATGGAGACTTGTGGCAGGAACATCACCGATGAGAAGACTAAGGAGGCAATGAAAGAGCTGGGTATCGGAACGCCTGCCACACGAGCCGCCATCATCACGACACTCTTCAAGCGCGACTACATCGAGCGTTCAGGCAAAGCGCTTGTACCTACTGAGAAGGGACTCTATATCTACGAAGCAGTCAAGGATATGCAGGTTGCCAATGTGGAGCTGACAGGCAGTTGGGAGAAGACGCTCCTTCAAATCGAGCAGCATACTTTGGAGACACGCTCCTTTATGCACTCCATCGAGAGTTTCACCTCGCAGGTTACACGCGAGGTACTCGGACTGAAGTTCCCTGCCCCCAAACAGCGTACCCTCCCTTGCCCCAAATGCGGTACAGGCAAAGTGATGATACGCCCGAAGGTCGCCAAGTGCGACAATCCGGATTGCGGTTTGCTTGTATTCCGCAAGGTACTGAACAAGGAACTTAACGAGCAGCATCTGGAACAGTTATTTTCATCGGGAGCGACCAAGCTAATCAAGGGATTCAAGGGCAAGAAAGGTAACTCCTTCGATGCCGCCGTAGCCTTTGACGATGAGTTCAATGTAACGCTGGCATTTCCCGACAAGAAGAGAGGTAAGAAAAGATGATGTCAGTCATCCCGATTCGTAGGCAAAGGTAGTGAACCGCCCTCATTCCACCCCGCAAGGTCGTGCCGCAGGCGGTTTCGGCAAAAATCATCCTCGCACGGCTGCGGTATTTTTCCCGAAAACCTTGCAGGTGGAGGCGATTCACATCCAAGCCCACGAAATCGGGAACGACTGTTCCCACTAAATAATATAGGATATGAAAACAAATGACCCGACCGTAAGAAAGAGAATGAAGTGGATAGGTATGATACTCTTAGCCGTAGTAGCAGCATTAGGTTTCAGCTATCTCTATACACGAGGTGTATCACCCGTATGGGCTGCGGTAGCCATCGTATGTTTCCCTGGCTTCTTCCGATTCATATACAAGATTGCCTGCATCGTAATGGCAGCATTGATACTGTTTGCTATCCTTAGTTTCTTGGTCTTCTAACTCTTAAAGCAATGAAAAGGTCTTGTCATCGACATACAACATATAAGCAGATATATTGCGATATGGGTTATGGGAGCTGTCCTTCTCGGACGGCTCTTTTTGTAGGTGGACGATTCAAGAATGAGGATATGAATGAAGAAAGGGATAGAGAAAATACCAGCCATTGGCAAGCCGATGAACTACAGGGCAAAGTTGGCCAATGCTTCTTATCGGACAGCAAGGTCGGGCCACAGGTGGTTTCGGAGAAAATCATCCTCGCCGTGCTGCGGTATTTTCCCCGAAAACCTTGCCTTACCGGAAGCATTAGCCTTAACGCCCTCGTAGTTCAACGGACTGCCAAAGTCCGAGTATTAACCATATAATAAAAGATAAAGCTATGAATCAAGCAATCATCGCAAGTGTACCGATGGCACCGATGCAGATGCCTGTGGTACGTAGAAGAAGAGTAAAGGTCGCAGAGCCTGAAATCAAGTTGCCGCCAAGAGGCTCACGAGGTCCGGTACATATATCGGAGTTGCTCAATCCCATTCTGGAGATAAGCAAACATCCTGACCGTAACAGACTGCTTGCAGAGTTCTTCAACCAGTGAACATCACAAGAAAATAATTCAGTATTAACATTAAATCATAAAGTTATGTTTTTCACATCAATTTCACAGATGATGACCGAGAGCGTAGATCTGACTCTGGTCATCCGCAAAGCGAACGGACAGCTTACTGTATCAACATTGCCGAAGGCCAACGGACTCAAAGATGAGGCAGCAAACCACATCATTCCGCTGACACTAACGGGTACTCCCGAAGAGATGGATGCAGAGTTTCTGCAACACATCATGCAGCCTATACGCAAGGCTACGGGACTTATCTCCAATTTGATGGAGTTCGAGAAGCAGGCAGACAAGGCTGCTGCCAACAGCAAGGCGGCAAAGGATGCCAAGGCTAAGGAGACCAAAGAGGAGAAGGAGAAGCGTGAGAAGTACGAGAAGCATATGAAGAAGGCAGAGGAGTTTATCACAGCCAAGAATCATAAGGATGCCATCACCGCACTCCAACAGGCTCGTATGTATGCCACTGCCGACAAGCAGAAGGAGGTAGATGAGAAGATTGCCGCACAGAAGAAGGCGATGAACCAAGGCTCGCTCTTCGAGATGATGGAAGAGACTCCTGCACCTGCTCCACAAGTGGCACAACCGCAGAATGTGGCACCGCAACCTGTACAGCAGACTATCCAGCCGCAGGCAGCACCCCGACAGATGCCACCACAGCCACAACAGACGGTAATGCGTCCCGTGCAGCAGCCTATGCAACGCCCTGTTCAGCAAGCCCCACAGCCTCAGTATGGTGGGCAGCCTATGTTCTCCGCACCACAAGGCGGTTATCCACCTCAAAATGCAGGACAGCAGCATCCTCACTATCCGCAGGGTGAGATTCCGATGTTCCCACATCATGAGGAGCCTCCTATGCCTGAAGAGTTACAGCAGGCATATATGCACGAAGGCCCTGCATACCGCCCCGAGGATTATGAGGAGTATCCCGACTTCCCTCAGTCAATGTTAGAAAATCATTATTCACAGGCATACGCCCAAACAGTTTAAGACTATGGCACTTTTAAGAAACGAAATGCAGCGATCATTCACCTTTAAGAAAGGTACAGAGATGATTACACTTCCTGATCCCAATCCGAATGACTCTCCGGAGAGTGTGATGAGCTTCTACTCGAACATCTATCCGGAACTGACCACGGCAACCGTACACGGCCCGACCATCAAGGATGACAAGGCAGTGTATGAGTTCAAGACAACCATCGGAACAAAAGGATGAGAACTATGAGTAAGGACACTAAAAAGAAGAAGTCATGCAGACCATTGGACGAACATCAGTCGGAACAGCTCGCAAGGATGATAATCGCATCGACCAAGCGGGAGGTACGATACGGTGTGACAAGAGTAGAGAGAGTTACGGCGCCAACGGGTGCCGTAATTCTTTTCTAAAGACACCTATTCTCCCCATAGCACCGCAGACTATTATGAGGGAGAGCTATTGTGGAAACAGTTATAACCTAATCACGCAGGAGAATTACGAATACCTGCGTGATTCTTATTTCCGCTATGCCGAACTGATGAATGTAAAGGCGGAGCATACGCCCGGCAGAACTATCGGTGAAGGTATCGTCAATCTCTACAATGAGATGAACGACCTCGTAAATAAAAGCGGCATGTATCTCAACCTTGAAGATGACAATGGCTGTCTATACTTCAATGTGTGGAACACACATACTTGGGGTGAATACACACTGTACTACTTCCCTGTAAAGTTTGTGGAGGAACTGAATCCCACACTCAGACGCATTGTCATCACATTCTATCATGATTTCATGAAAGAGAACGGTATAACCACTATCAACGATGAGTCAGATATGGACTGGGCTATTGATATGCTGACTGAAGGCTGCTATGAGGATGAAGATGCCAAAGAGAGGCGAGCGAGGGAAAAGCTCGTGAAATCATACAAGGATGGCAGAGCATATAAACTCCTTGATAGGGTGTGGCGTAAGTCCTACTACAAGAACCTGCCGAAAGCCATAGAAGAATATGAGTGTAAGAATGGCTTTGAACAAGGTCTTATCGAACTGCTGAGAAGAGGACTTGAGTTCATAAAGACGGATAAAGCCATCATGTACTATGGCTATGACCCGTTCTATGACGAGGAGCCTGATTATCTGCCGATGACACTCGAACAGCAGATAAGAGTTGTCTATGATAGCGATGATATAATGACGGAACACCTTATCGACTTCTATAATTCCTCCCGTCAGGAGTCATACGATATTATTCCTGCATCGACCTTTGCCGTCTCTCCAACGACCGACAAGGTTTTTACACTTGAAGATACTTACCCCGAAAGGTTTTTCAAGTGGGCAGATGATTTTATTCACTACATACGATAATCACTATGGATACCAACAAACTTACCAAGCAGATAAATACGATGCTGCGCCCCCGTGCGGCATTGATAGCATACTCCACAGATGGAGGAGATACATACTTCCTTGAAGTACGGAACATAGATAATGAGGGTGTTATGAGCGAAGGCCGTCCCGTAACGGTGGACTTCATCAACGAACTGATAAAGGGGTATTCCGAAAGGCACAGCAGCACACCGCATGGTCGCATCCCAACAAATATGCTATGGAGTGATACTCGTAAGGGCTACGAGAAATACATCTGGTACAACCCGCCACAAAAGCGTATGATGTTCTTCAAGGAGTCGCTACATATTGAGAATGCCGAGTACAACCTGCCAGGTGTCATCTATGAGGTGCGGGATGAGCGTATGAATATCTACGCATACATAGACAAGGAACTGAAGCCCGAAACGGAACTCTACGCTGCTCCGTTCTTCAATGTCACAGGGTCAAGCGTCTGTCTCGGCTCGGCAAAGATTGACAAGCCGAAAGAGATTACCTACGACAAATTACTTGAGTACTGGGAGAAGAAATTCTGGCTCACGGAGTTCTCACACCTCGGAGGTAACGGAAATCCCACAAAGAGCAACCTTGTACTGGTAACAAAGGCAGCAAAGGATGCTCCCTTCAACATTGAAGAGTTAAAGCCTCTAAAGAATTTGAAACTTAAAGATATACTACGATGAAAAGAGTACATTATACCGACAGCTATCTGCTCAATCCACAACACCCCGTAACGGTAAACCTTATAGGTGGTGGAGGTACAGGCTCGCAAGTATTGACAAACCTTGCACGATTGGATGTAACACTTCGTGCCCTCGGACATCCGGGACTATTCGTAACGCTATACGATCCCGACATTGTTACCGAAGCCAATATCGGAAGACAACTCTTCGGATATTCCGACTTGGGGCTGAATAAGGCGAATTGCCTGATAACACGCATCAACAACTTCTTCGGGAATGACTGGAAGGCAGTGCCGGCACTCTATCCCTCCAATATGAAAGATGTACGACAGGAACATCTTGCCAATATCACTATCACCTGTACGGACAATATAAAGTCGAGAATAGACCTCTGGAATGTACTAAAAGCATTGCCACAGTACAATTATACAAACTATCAGACACCTCTGTATTGGCTTGACTTCGGCAATACGCAAACATCGGGACAGGTCGTATTGGGCAGTATCCCAAAGAAGATAAAGCAACCTACCTCACAAATTTATCAGACCGTACCGTCATTAAAGGTCATTACCAAACTTGTGAAGTATGCCCGAATCAAGGAGGAGGACTCCGGTCCGAGTTGCTCGCTTGCCGAGGCTTTGGAGAAGCAGGACTTGTTCATCAACTCCACATTGGCACAGCTTGGCTGCAATATCCTCTGGAAGATGTTCCGACACGGTATGATAGAGCATCACGGACTCTATCTCAACCTTACGACAATGAAGGTCAATCCCATAATGGTATAACCGTAATAGACCGCTGTCATATTCTTAACGAGTATGATGGCTTTTTTTATGCTATCGCTCCATATTTATTACAATATCTTCATCATTTATAGCGTTTTATATTAAAAATGCCTTGAAATGCTATTAAAAAATGATAAAGCAACATTAATTTTTTGCTTTATTAGTAATTTTGCACATTAGGCATATATGATAAACAGTTCGGACTAACCCGACTTAAATATAGGACGCAATGAAAATAGAAAGGAAGATAGCCATTGGCTATACTATTATTGTCGCCCTAATTGGTGGTATCGTATATACGTACCTGCACGAATGGCGACAAATGAACAGATTGGAGCGTGAAGTGAAAGAGATTCACCGTCTCCGGCAAAGTGTGCATGAGGCATATGTACATATGCTCGACCTTACGATGTTCGGTGAAACCATTCTCGAATGGGAAAGAGCCGACACAACTCTCTATCGTGCCAAACGCCTCAAAGTGGATAGCATCCTTTGTGAGTTCAAGGATTACTATTCCGGTGAACGGATAGATAGCCTACGGGTGTTGATGGCAGAGAAAGAAATCCAACTCTTCAATATCTCCAAGCTGTTTGAAAAGCAGGTAGAACTCGGCGAAGAACTTGCCGAGCGTGTTCCCGTCATAGCATATGAGAGTACGCAGGAAGCTGAGAAGAAGAGCGGTTTCCTGGGCCTCTTCAAGAAGAAGGAGAAACCGCAATCCACGACAACCACAAAACTTTATACCCTTAATCGGGATGTTATCAAGAAGCAGTCCGAACAGAGCCGTCAACTCTCTGAAACGGCAGACAGCCTTGCTCATCGCAATTATGTAATCAACCAGCAATTGAAGGACCTTATTGCTGCAATGGACGGGCGTGTAACGGAGGATCTTCAAGCAAGGGAACAACAGATTATTAAGACTCGCGAGAGAACAAAGGTTTATTTAGGAGGCATTACAGCTTTTATTTTCATTGCTCTCATAGCCTCGTATTTTGTCATTATGCGTGACTATGGCAAGAAAGAGCGTGGCCGACGCAAGTTAGAGGAGAGTAACCGCAAGAACGCTGAGTTACTTGAAATGCGTAATAAGATTATCCTTACCATCTCACATGATATACGAGGTCCGCTCAACAACATTATCGGTTATACAGATTTGGCTATGGATACACGGGAGAAGAAGAAACGCAACCTTCAGTTGAAAAAGGTTCTTGGCCGTAGCAAGCATATACTGCACCTTGTAAACAACCTATTGGATGTCTATAGGCTTAATCAAGCAAAAGAGACGATGCACCCTGTGCCATTCCGAATTTCCGATTTACTGAATCGTGTGGTGGACGGTGCCACACAGCCTATCAATGATAAAGGGCTTCTCTTTGAGCATGAGTTCATAGGTGTTGATACAGTAGTCAAAGGCGATGTCGATAGAATAGAGCAAATCATCAACAACCTTATTGCCAATGCCGTCAAGTTCACTTCCGCAGGACATATCGGATTCAATGTAACCTATATGGACGGCACATTCACAATGAAAGTCAGCGATACGGGTATGGGTATGACCGAAGAGATGATGAAGCGTATCTATTTGCCATTCGAGCGTGCCGCAAATGCAGAGAACTCGGATGGTTATGGTCTTGGTCTGCCAATCGCCCACGGAATAGTAACGATGCTTGGCGGAACAATCAATGTAGAGAGTGAATTGAATAAAGGCACGACATTTACAGTTACTTTACCTCTACCTGTTACCAATGAGCCTATAGAAGAGGAAAGCGTTTCGTTTGACGCATCTCTGCACCTACCGAAGAATGTCATCGCCATCGATGATGATATGCTGCAACTTGAACTTGTAAAGGAGATGTTGGAGCGTAATGGAGTATCGTGTACAATATGCAGCAAGGTAGATAAACTGACCGAGGAACTGCGTAAGAAGAACTACGACCTGCTTTTGAGCGATATTCAGATGCCGAATACCGATGGATTCAAGTTGCTTGAATTGCTCCGCAAATCACGCATCGGTAACTCTAAGGATATTCCGATAGTGGCAATGACAGCACGAAGCGAAAGTGAGCGTGAAGCACTTCTTGAGGCTGGATTTGACGGCTGCATCTTCAAGCCGTTCTCCATGAATGAACTGTTGAAGGTCATTGCCTCAGTAGTCAAGGGACGCGAACCTGGCAGCGAAACCGATTTCTCCGTGATGCTTGCCAATGTATCGGACAAGAAGAAAATTCTGAGAACTATGATAGAGTCCTGCGAGAGGGATATTGTCGATTTGAAGATTGCAATGACAGCCGAGAACAGGGAGTCGATGCGAAGCATAGCACATCGTATGTTCCCGATGTGGGAGATGGTTTCGATGGATGAAATTCTGCTTGCTTACCGCAATGTCCTGAAGGATTCGGACTGTGATACTCAAACCGTGTTGAACCACACGAATCATATCATTACTCACATAGAGCACCTGATTGAGGATGCCGGAAATGAGATAGAAAGAATTGCCGATGAAGAAAAGAATATTGATAGTAGAGGATAATATAACCCTTTCGCAGATAGTAAAAGACTGGTTGGAGCGTGAAGGATACGCTGTGGCGACTGCAATAGACGAACCTTATGCCCGTAAGTTATTACGTAAGGAATTGTTCGATCTGATTCTCTCAGATGTGCGTCTGCCACAAGGTGACGGTATATCACTTCTTGAATGGATTAACAAGGAGAAACGGGATATACCATTTATTATAATGACTGAGTATGCATCGGTGTCCGATGCAGTCAAGGCAATCAAGATGGGTGCAAAGGACTATCTTGCCAAGCCGGTATTCCACGAGCAGTTAGTGGAAATGGTCAAGGAACTATTGAAACCCGTATCAACTGTTCGCAGTAAGGAGAAGGAACTCTTCAAGCGTACAAGCCCGAAAGCAAAGGAAGCTATGAATATGGCGGAGTTGGTTGCTCCATCGGATATTTCAGTATTGATTCTTGGAGCAAACGGAACAGGCAAAGAGTCCGTAGCCCGAACCATTCACTTCCATAGCAACCGCAAGGATAAGCCTTTTGTAGCGGTGAACTGCGGTGCCATACCTCATGAACTGGCAGCTTCTACATTCTTCGGGCACGCAAAGGGCGCTTTCACGGGTGCTGATGCCGACAAAGGTGGTTGTTTTGAAGCCGCCAATGGCGGTACACTCTTCCTTGATGAGATTGGAACATTGCCATACGATATGCAGTCCTCATTGCTGCGAGTGTTACAAGAGGGAACATTTATGCCAGTCGGCTCAAGTGTGGAGCGTGTGGCGGATGTCCGTATCGTGGCAGCAACTAATGAGGATATGGAGAAGGCTATTGCCGAGGGGCGTTTCCGTGAGGACTTGTATCATCGTCTGGGAGAGTTCGAGATACAGCAACCATCGCTTGCTGAGTGTCCTGAAGATATACTCCCGCTTGCCAACTTCTTCCGCGAGAAGTTCTCTGCAGAACTGCATCGTGAGAGAACAGGCTTTACCGCTGAAGCGGAACGGTTATTGCTCTCACACTCCTGGTCAGGCAATATAAGGGAGTTGCAGAACAAGATTAGGCGTGCGGTATTGATGGCCAAAGATACGCTCATTGACTTTGCGGATTTGAACATTGCACAGGCAAAGCCAATAGATATTCCGGAGGCTCCGCTGCTACCTTTGAAGGATGATGAGATGGAAAAGCAGAGCATCATAAGAGCCTTGCAGTCGTGTGGTGGTGTTAAGACAAAAGCGGCTCAAATGCTCAATGTAGACTCATCTACACTATACCGCAAGATGAAAAAGTATGGTATAAAATGATGATTGTGGGGGCAATATGAACCACATATCGGCAAAAAGTTGTATCTTTGAGCCGTAAAATTGAAATATCGCGGCGGAACATTCGTTGTTCCTGTCCGTTTATATAGACATAAGTTCGCAAGAATCCCGAACAGAAATCTGGCAGTTGAAGTTAAGGAGAGTATTGCGTATGCTTATGCTATGCCTATGGCATAGCGTGGTGTTACGTACTCTCCTTAGGCCCATGCCAGAGCCTCTGTTCGGATGCGTGATGACCACGCTTCTTTTTTGGACGGAGGTAACGATATGGCAAAGATTCAGATCATAGCAGCGATGACAATGGACGGCTTTCTTCCGAAAGCTGACGAGAACTTAATGCAGTGGGTAATGAATGATGCCAAAGGCTTTCCATATTGGCACGAGCATAGCATATACCGCCTTATGCCTCACTATCCGTTGCTTGACCTGCTTGCCGAGAAACACTCCGACAACAACCAATCCGATACATACATCGCTGAAATATCCGACAAGGATAGCATAGAATTTATACGTGGACTCTCACGCTACAACCTCATTGACGAGATGGTTGTCTATTTCTTGCCTGTCATTGCAGGTAAGGGAACTCCCGTGTTCGATGACCTTACCCCAAGTCGTTGGAGCGTTCATAAAACCACCTCATTCTCCAACGGGATAACACGCATAATCTATCGCAACTCTTGCATTTTGCAATAGCAGGTTGCGAAAAAGTGTTGCATTTTGCAATACTCTAAAAATCCACAAATTTTACGCTGAAAATTTTTATTTCACTGATACACAATGATGTATCGGTGTCTTTTTGTGTCATTCCATGTCATTGGCACGCAGGATGCCATTTAATAAGTATAACCTGTTGCGCAACACGGTGTAAATAACCCGATTATTCACACTTAAACAGATTATACAATGTTACAAATAAATAGTGAAACCGCCCACAAGATGTTCATCCAACTGATGGAACGCTTCGATAAGATTGAGAAGATGCTGGAGCGACAGAACAAGATGAAGGAGTGTCTCGATGGCGACACATTGCTGGATAACTACGACCTGAGCAAACTGCTTGGCGTGACTCACCGTACCCTTGCACGCTACCGCCAGAAGAAACTTATCCGCTACTATATGATTGACGGACGCACATACTACAAGGCTTCCGAGGTCAAGGACTTCTTCGAGCAGAAGGGATTGCCACTTCCGGCAAGCATGAGAAATAATCCCAATGTCTAACCTCATAACAAGTATGGAATATGGAAATCGTATGTATAGACAAAAAGGCATTTGATGAGATATGCAGCCATATCAGTGAGTTTGAGGATAGAGTAAACAGATTGTGTGCTACCCGTAAGGATCTTGGACTCAAAAACTGGATGGATAACCAGGATGTGTGCCAGATACTCCGCATCTCGAAACGAACACTGCAAGTGTACCGAGAGAAGGGCTTGATACCGTTTGCACGCATAAAGCACAAGATATTCTACAAACCCGAGGATATTCAGAGATTTATTGACAGTACTTATCACCCCATTAATAAGAAGAGATTATGAGCAACTTTTTTATAGACAAGACCGATCCGCATATCGCAGAGATTCTTGAGCGTCTAAGACGAGTAAACAAGATTCTCCACAAGACGGAGACTCTGGTACAACCTACATTGAACAATGAGAGATTCCTTACTGATGAAGAGTTATCCAAGATACTCAGAGTGAGCCGCCGCACATTGCAGGAGTACCGTTCGGCTGGTGCAATACCTTACTACCTTGTTCAGGGCAAGGCTCTTTACAAGGAGTCAGAGATTGAAAAGATTCTCAATGATTCCCATAAACGCTGCGTAGAGGAACAGCGATGGGTATGACCCAAAACGATAGCAACGACCCCGATAGAGGCCGTTGCTATTGTTTTTATACTGTTTTTGTCCGCTTCCATTTGATACATCTCTCAAAATTCAGTCCCTCATCTGCGAGTTCTATCTTCTTGTCTGCTGTAACCTCTCGCAGGCGTTTCATATCCTCATCAACCTTCTTATCCGTAACATGGGCATAAATCTGTGTGGTGGTGATGGAGGTATGTCCCATCATCTTACTTACCGTCTCAATAGGTACGCCCAGCGATAAAGTCATATGAGTTCCGAAATTATGACGAGCTTTGTGGAAGGTCAGATGGAATCCGTACTCTTCACCTAATTCTCCTGTCAATTTAATGAGATATTCACGGCAATAGAGGTTGAAGACTTTATCTCCCTGTCGCTCGTGCTTGTACTTTTCGACAATGCGTAACGGAATGTCAAGCAAGCGAATAGATGACAGCGTATCGGTTTTCTTTCGCTTGATGTGTATCCACCAGCTGCCATCTTCAGCTTGGGTAATATCATTTACGGACAATCGTTTCAAATCGGCATATGCCAATCCTGTAAAGGTCGAGAAAATGAACCAATCACGTACCCGTTGCAATTGGGGCTTATCCACTGGTGTAGACATCAATGTCTTGAGATCTTCCAACTTCATGTGCCGACTCTTGCGTTTGGGAAGTTCCGGATGCAGACGGCAATATGGATCTCTACGCAATGTTCCTTGACTGACAGCCCGCATTGTCATCTTTTTGAGTCGGTACAAATGTTCGTGTACCGTCTTGGGACTTAGGCGGCAATCGCTTTGCAGGAATATCTCAAAGTCGTCATAGAACACCTTGTCTAGACTTCGTAAAGTGACATCTTCCACACCCCGTTTCTCCTGAACAAACGCTGCCAGATGCTTATATGAGCGTTGGTAACAGTCGTAGGTCTCCTTGATTCTATCCACACCAATACGCTTCTTGAACTCCTCGTTATGTTCTCGGAATAGGGCAAGCAATGTTACAGGCTTCTGACCGATACCTTTGACTGCGTTCTTGACAAGTTCTGCGGTAACAAAGCCTAAGCTCTTCTTGATATGGTTGTAGTGGCCCGTAATCTCTTTGGTAAGTTCGTCAATGGCTCTGTTTACCGTTACGGCATTCTCGCTGCGACCATCAGCACGTCCTTTCTCTGGATTCCATATGGCAGGATTAACGGATACTTTCGTGCCGATTTGTTCCCATTCGGCATCAATACTGACTTTGCACAATAGTTGGCACATACCATCCTTGCGTACTTTCGTGCGGTTGATGTAGAACAATATGGCGAAGGTGCTGCGACGCTTCGTGTTCTGGTTATCTGTATTCTTGTCTGTTTTCATATATAGTCGTTTTAATAGTTATCAAATGGCGATTGTAAAGCGTTCACTAATCTTATTATCTAATCTCTTGGTATCAGCATTTATCTTGTCATCGGTAACTTTCGCATAAATCTGAGTGGTATCAACCCGTGTATGTCCCAACATTTTGCTGACCGTTTCCAATGGCACACCGTGAGATAGGGTGATCTCCGTAGCATATGTATGTCTGGCGGCATGAAAGACTATTCTTCGCTCAATACCGCATATTGCAGCAATCTTTTTCAGGGAAAGATTTACATCAGAATTACAATACATGGGCAACAGTTTTCCGTTAGGCTCTACATCACGATACTTTTTAAGTATATGAATAGGTACATCAAGGAGCGGAACTTCATACTCGACTTTGGTCTTCTTACGAGATGTTCTTATCCATAGTGTACCTTCCTCGTCCGTAACCAAATCCTCTTTGGTCAACATACACATATCTCCATAAGATATTCCGGTGTAGCATGAGAACAAGAATAAATCTCTGACGATGTAAAGTCTTGCATTATGCAATGGTGTTGTCATCATCAGTTCCAGTTCCTCTGCCGTGAGATACTTCTGTTCACGCTGTGGACGTTCAGGTTCATATCCCCAAAATGGATTGAAGGTAAGAATACCATCTGCTACGGCTTCATTGATAATGGTTCTAAAAGAGGTTGTAAGATGGACGATCGTACCAAGAGCTAAACGACAGTCTGTTCGTAAGTGAAGATCATATTTCTCGATAAACGAACGATCCAATGCCGTAAAGGGAATATCGGTCAATTTGTATTTCTCATTGAGGAATTTCTCTACATGCATATAGGCGTACTTGTAAGCACGGAGGGAACCTGCGACACGGTTCACACCTACACGCTTCTCGAAGTTCTTGATGAAGGCGCGGAAATAACTCATCAAGGTCTGCTGCCCCGAAGCCATACCCAAAAGCAGGCACTTGACATCTTCGGCAGTTACTCCTTCTCGTATTGCCGATTGTTCTTGATAGATATGTAGAGCCGAGGCTCTGATTTCGTCTAACTGACGATTGAATTCGCGTGCTGCGACACTCTTACCCGTAGCACGACCTGAGTGCCACATCGTATGTGGGACCGACATTTTCACACTGAATGCCGCCTCGGAGTACTTGCCGACATTCAACCTTGCCATTACGGGACAGTTTCCTTTGGCATCTGCTTCGCTCTTTTTAAGGTAGAACGACACCTTTACATCTGCCTGATTCATAACTCATTTCTTTGGTTGCAAAAATAAATTTTACAGAGTTAATGAATGGCATGTAGAACATAGCGGAACAAGGCAACAAGTACTTGACAACTAATCTCATTCCCGTATTTTTCTTCCAACGAGAAAAAATGATTACCTTTGTCAGTGCAATGATAGAAAAAACAAGCGTTCTTTGTGGCTGTTGTAGGGTATGTGCAAGAGATGAAAGATGCTGTTTCTACCAACTTCCCCTTCCATAAAAAGGCAACGGATAGGTAGCAATTCTTTCTCTAATACCCGCCATATACGGCTCCTTCTGCCGAAATTAACAATATGGTGAGGTAACACAAAAATGGTATATGTACCAACCACTTATCACATTTTGTCCTCATCCTGCCATTTTTACGCAAGTTCTTCGTATCTTTGTAGATAAATTAAAAATATTGATTATGGATTCTATAAAAAACAGACGTACGATACGTAAATACAAGGCTCAGGACGTTCCGGCTGATCTTTTGAACGAAATGCTCGAAACTGCTTTTCGTGCTGCTACCATGGGAAATATGCAATTGTATAGTGTGGTAGTGACTCGTGATCCTGCTATGAAGGCTAAGTTGGCGCCTGCTCATTTTAATCAGCCGATGGTGACTTCTGCTCCTGTTGTCTTGACTTTCTGTGCCGATTTCAATCGCTTCAGTAAATGGTGTCGTCAGCGGAAGGCAGAACCGGGTTATGATAACTTGCTTTCTTTTATGAATGCAATGACAGATGCGTTGCTGGTCACTCAGAACTTTTGCACGATTGCGGAGGATAAGGGACTGGGAACTTGTTTTCTGGGTACTACTATTTATAATCCTCATCAGATTATAGAGATTTTACATTTACCGGAGCTGGTTGTTCCTGTTGCAACTATTACGTTGGGCTATCCGGATGAAACTCCTGTTCAGCCCGATCGTTTGCCGATAAAGGGTATTATACACGAAGAGGTTTATCACGATTATACGCCAGAGGATATAGACGAAATCTTTGCTTATAAAGAATCACTTCCTGAAAACCGTCAGTTTGTGGAAATCAATCACACTGAAACTTTAGCTCAGATTTTTACGGATATCCGTTATCGGAAAGCTGATAATGAAGTGATGTCGGACATGCTGAAGAAAACATTGAAAGAACAGAAATTCGATAAGTAAAAAACATTATTCAGTTTCTATCCTTGTATTTCTCTTTTCTGTTCTGCGTTGGTTGAAAAGTGAAACAGGTATTTTAGCACAAGGCTGGGGAAAACTTGATAATAAAAAATCGCCCTCTCAAAAATTTTATTTGAATTTCAGAGGGGGCGATTTCTATTTTTATTTGATGATAATCCCGAATGTTGGGAATGTGAATCTTTAGCTGTAATACATTTCCTTTTTCTTCGGGTATCAATGGTTTCATCTTTATTTCTGATGCAAGCTGGCTTCTATTTCTTCGATTTCAGCCTTGAATGCTTTGTCTACTTCTACTTGATCTTTTACAATCTTGCATGCATGAAGTACGGTAGCATGATCCTTATTGCCGATGAGTTGACCAATCTTGGATGAAGAAGTGTCTGTATGTTTCTTTGCCAGATACATGGCAACCTGACGTACTTGGACAACTTCACGTTTACGCGTTTTAGTATGGATGGTCGAAGCATCTACCTTGTAGTGGCTGCATACCTTTTCGATAATATTATCTACTGTGAGCGGTTTCACCTCAGCACAGCGTACAGCCTTGCGTACGATGCGTTGCGCTAAGTCGAGGTTTATTTCACGCTTCAACTGGATAGAGTATACTAACAATGAGTTTACGATACCTTCCAGCTCACGTACACTTTCGTTTACGTTTTCAGCAATGTAGCAAATAACAGATTCAGGAATGATTAATCCATCACGGCGAATCTTATCGCGCAGGATATTCTTACGTAATTCGATGTCCGGTTTTTCCAATTCTGCTACCAGTCCCCATTTGAAACGAGTCAGCAAACGATCTTCCATACCTTGCAACATAACGGGAGCACGGTCGGAAGTAAGAATCAGCTGCTTGCCATTCTGATGCAAGTGGTTGAATATATGGAAGAATGTATTCTGCGTCTTTGTAACTCCCGCAAACTCTTGAATATCATCGATTATCAGAACATCAATCGTCTGATAGAAACTGATGAAATCGTTAAAGTGGTTTGTGCGTACAGAATCAGTGTATTGTACCTGAAACAAATGAGCAGATACATAGAGCACACGCTTTTCTGGATATAATTCCTTGATACGTGTACCTATAGCGTTGATAAGGTGAGTTTTTCCTACACCCGACGGACCGTACAAAAACAACGGGTTGAATGTACGTGCCGGATTCTGTGCTACTGTTTCTGCAACGGTTCTGGAAAACTCATTGCTTGTTCCTTTTATAAAGTTTTCGAAATTGTAGTTCGGGTTCAAGTGTGGATCCAGATCCTGTACAGCCGGAGCTTGTAACAGGCTGGGCGCTTTATTACCATTATGTATAGGCGTTTGCGGAGGCAAAGCTGACGAACGCTCTGTCCCTTTCATGTCAATGGCTATATGATTTGTCTTATCGGTAAGGATAGAATACATCAACTCTGTTCCTTCACCAATCTCCTTATATATAGCGGCACGCAAAAGTCCCACATATTTTTCCTCTAAGTATTCATAGAAGAAAGGACTGGGGACTCCGATTGTCAAGGCCTTATCCTCAAATTTTAATGGCACGACAGGTTCGAACCATGTTTTATAGGCTGTCGCATTAACGTTATCCTTTATGAAATTTAGGCAACGTTTCCATAATACAATAGCCTGATTGTTCTCAATCATATTTAATCTGTTATTAATAAAGCGAAACTTCTACGCTGCAAATTTCGTAATCAATTTTCAGAAAAACAAATCTCTTTTTGCTTGCTTTTTTGATTAATCTTGCAATGTATTGTAAATCAGTATATTGTTTACTAAAGCTTTTTGATTGGCAATTTTTGTGATTTGCTTGTTTGCAAGAAGTTGTTTCTCAAATATTTATATATTTGTATGATTCTTGTCTGTTTTTAACTTGCTGATATTCCGGTGTTGAATATCAGCAAGTTATTGTTTCTTATAAGATGATATAACCTTATTTTACTATTTAGAATATTTCTATATAAGCAAAATTATTTGTCTTTTTTCCCGAAGAGCGAGAAGTGTACATAACGTTTTGGGTGTGCCTTTAAATCTTCCAGCAGACTGGCTGCATTGGCAGTCGTTGCATTCAGGTTGTTGTATAGGCTGGAATCGTTCATCAGCAGTCCTAAAGAATTGTCTTTTCTGTTCAGTTTATCGGTGAGCAGATATACATTATGAAGTGTTGAGTCTGCTTTTGCAATAGTAGCTGCATAGTCAACATCCTTCAGGTTATCGCTGATTGTCTTCAGGTTTTCTGTAATAGCGGTTACATTGCTGGTGAGTTTAGGAACATCTGTCACCATCAGTTTGTTTAACTGTGTGCTTGTTGCATTCAGTGAGGCAGTCAGTTGTTCGGCATTATGCAAAGTTTTGCTTAATGCAGGATCGGCAAGCAGTTTGTTTAGTGAGCCTAAGATTGAGTCCAATTTAGGCAGCATCTGTTCTACTTTAGGAAGCAATTCTTTTTCGGCTGCTCCCAGCAATCCGGTATTTGCTGTTCCTGGCAAGGTATCCCCCTCATTATAATAAGTATTGCTTTCATGGTTCAGCAGCAGATTCATCTTGACGGTTCCCAGCATTTCGGTTATCAGTTCGGCGCTACTTCCGGTAGGAATTTTCATTTCCTGATCCATCTCTATACCAACCACTACGTGTCCGGGTTTCTGGTAATTATATTGTATGTCGCGGACGATGCCGACTTTAAAACCATTGGCAAATACTGGACTCGATTGTGCAAGTCCGTTGATGTCTGTGAACTCTACATGATAGTAGCTTTCCGGTTTGAACATGTTAACCCCTTTCAGGTAATTTACTCCACAGTAGAGAATGATGAGTGCGGCAATTCCTGCAAAACCTATTTTTACTTCTTTTCTCATATTTATCTGGATTCTTTTTTGTTATCTGTTTTTCTTAAATTCTCTGATAGCTTGGTTGATATTCATTTTTTCGCCATTCTTGAATGCTATGATAAAAGCATCTTTGAATTTGCTGTCTACTTTATTGCGTTTCAGCCGAAGTATCCGGTTGTAGTCTGTACCTTCTCCGTAGGTATACTTATAGATTCCGTTTTCCTTATAATAGCTTACGGGAGAAAGTCCTTTAAAGAGTCTGCTTCTCGATGGAAGTACTCTGTCGGATGTAAGAATCTGTATTTTAAATACAGGCTTGGCTGTTTGAGCTTTTTCTGTCGGTCGAGATGACTTTTGTACAGAAGCCTGTTCTGAAACCATTTCTTCACTTGGCAGCGTTTCTGCATATTCCTGCTGTGGTGCCGACTGTTCGGTTATAGTATCTTCTTCCGGTTCGCTGGCTGGTAATGCAGACGTGGTACTTTTCTGGCTGCGCTGTTTATAGTTGAGGAACGCTTGATAGATGCTTTGTGCCAATGCTGACGAGCCGTTTTCTGAAAGCAGGTATGCTTCTTCTCCGGGGTTGGTGATATATCCAAGTTCAATCAATACGCTGGGCATGGATGTTTCCCGAAGTACCAGAAATCCAGCCTGATGCACTCCTTTGTCTGCGCGGCGAGCGTTTTGGCGGAACTGCTGCTGTATCATGGTTGCGAAACTGACACTTTGTGACATATACTTATCTTGCAGAAATTCGAAGATAATGTAACTTTCTGCCGAATTAGGGTTGAATCCGGCATAACGTTGCTTGTAATCATCTTCTATCAGGATTACCGAGTTTTCTTTTTTGGCGACCTCCAGGTTTTCCTGAGTGCGGTGTAGTCCTAACGTATAAGTTTCCGTTCCACAGACTTTGCTGCTTCGTGAGGCGACGGAATTGGTATGTATTGAGATGAATAAGTCGGCTTTTGCGTTATTTGCTATTTCTGCTCTTGTATGCAGCGGTACGAATATATCTTTCTTGCGGGTATAAACGACTCGCGTGTTGTTGCAGTTGTTTTCGATGAGCCGACCCAGTTTTAATGCAACATTCAGGTTGATGTTCTTTTCGCGTCCGCGTCTGCCTATTGCTCCGGGGTCATTTCCTCCGTGTCCCGCATCGATGACTACGGTGAACTGCTTCTGAGAGGCTCCCTGTACGTGCTCGGGCAGGCCGGATATCAGTAAGATACAGATGATGCAAAGTATGTTGAATGTATTCTTTTTCATATGGCTTATTCGTTGCAAAGGTAATAGTTTTTTTGTACTCTGTCTTCATTTAAGGAGATAAGAATTAACTAATCAGTAGATAACGCCTATAAAAACAATTAAAAATACAATATGTTTTATGGGTTTTGTGTAATTTTGCCGTTCGTTAAATCAGAACATTTATGTTACAGTTTATAAAAAATTGGACACTTCCTCTTGCCATGCTTGCCGGAGTTATCGGATATTTTTGCTTTGCGACCTTCGATTTTCTGGCTCCTGCCAAGCCCCTTGTAAAGGTAATGATAGCATGGCTCACTCCTTTTCTTATTTTTGCCCAGCTGTTGTTGACCTTCTGTAAGGTGGAAGTAAAGGAACTTGTTCCGCAGCGCTGGACTGTATGGCTGCTGCTTATCCAGTTTGTTTCTTGTGTCGTAATCGCATCTTTACTGCTTTTTCTGCCGCTGAATGAATATTGGAGTGTAGCGCTGGAAGGAACTATGGTCTGTTTGATTTGCCCTACTGCCACAGCTGCTGCTGTCATTACCGGAAAGCTGGGAGGAAGTGCGGCTTCGCTGACCACTTATACGTTGTTGTCGAATCTGCTGGCAGCCGTCATTGTGCCGCTGGTTTTTCCGTTGGTTGAACCTTCGGATATGGCTTTTGGAGAATCTTTTCTGCGTATTTTAGGTAAAGTGTTCCCGTTGCTGCTGTTTCCTTTCTTTACCGCTGTGCTGTTGCGTCGTTTCTGTCCTCCGGTACATCGCTTTTTAGTGAGTCTGAAAGATATGGCATTTTATTTATGGGCATTGGCTTTGATTATCGTAATGGGGCAGACTACGAAATCGGTTGTCGAAGGGGATACCTCCATGGGTGAGGAATTCCTGATAGCACTGTTGGCACTTGTCGCTTGTTGTCTTCAGTTTTGGGCTGGAAAGAATATCGGGGGTATGTATTCCGACCGTATCAGCGGCGGACAGGCATTAGGGCAAAAAAATACGGTCTTGGCCATATGGATGGCATGTACATATTTGAATCCCGTTTCGGCAATAGCTCCTGGAAGTTATGTAGTATGGCAGAATATCATCAATAGCTGGCAACTTTGGAAAAAGAGAAAGAACGGTTAAGCATGTACTCGGCGTATAACGACGGTTCCTTTTACGGAATTTATAAAAAAGATGACCCGGGAAGTCTTGGTAGGATCCTGAATCTTTGAAATTATATATTATATAAATAAGGTGTAGCGTTTGGCGGGTTAGTGTTATTAGTTAAGCTTGGTCGGGTAACACTTGCCGCAAGGCTTTCGGATGTCGTTCGGCGTTCTTTTTATTACATAGTGACATTCCGTTGAAAATTTGTACAAAAAAAATAAGTTTTTGTACAAATTTTAAAAAAACGTCCAGACGTTTTCGGGAGAATAATCAGAGGGATTTCGGCTAACGTCGTAATGTCGTTGTGGTATGTTGCCGAAATATTGCTAAGCAGACGGTGAGGCAAGATACAAGTCGTATGGTTTACAACCTTTAACAAACTGTCTATATGACGGATAATTGTAGATATCTCATTCAATATGTTCTTATTTGGATAGCTTTGAAACTTATTTATAATTTGGGGAATACTTTTTCTTAGGATAAGTTCTTTTCATTTTAAAAATAAATTATCCGCAATTCTTAAAATATTTAATTAATAAATCCGACTTTCTAATATTATTCTTACCTTTGTAGAAGGTCGTTTTTGAAATAATGAAACAAATGCCTATATTTAGTTATACTTAAATCTTATCTTGCCCTATGAAAGGAATTTCATTTAGCTTCATAAGCTTGTGTTGTGTTTTTCTGTCGAGTTATCTCGTATCGTGTTCCCCAAAAGAAACATTAAATTCTGATTATGAGGTGATCCCTAAGCCTTTGGAGATAAACTGCAAAGGAAACTCTTCTTTTTTGTTGAAGGATGGAATAGCTGTTGTCTATCCGGAGAATAATGCAAAGATGCGTGACAACGCTGAATTTCTGGCAGACTATGTAGCTCGTCAGACGGGATTGAAGCTCACTCTTCGGGCAGGAATACCTGTTGATGGTGCCATATGCCTGACACTCGACCTGACCGACGATAATAAGGAAGCTTACAAACTGGTTGTAAACGATAAGCGGATTTGCATTTCCGGTGCTTCCGAAGCTGGAGTCTTTTATGGAATCCAGACATTACGCAAGTCGCTTCCCGTAGCCCGGCACATAAATGTAAATCTTCCGGCTGTTGAAATTTACGATAAACCTCGTTTTGCCTATCGAGGTGCCATGCTGGATGTGGCACGTCATTTCTTTACGGTAGACGAAGTGAAGACTTTTATAGATATGTGCGTGCTGCACAATATAAATCGGTTTCACTGGCATCTTACTGACGACCAGGGATGGCGTATCGAAATAAAGAAGTACCCTAAACTGATGTCGGTTGCTTCTCAGCGAAAGCAGACGGTTGTAGGACGTTGGTGTAGTGGCGTGTATGATGGAACTCCCTATGGAGGTTATTATACTCAGGAAGAAGTTCGCGACATTGTCGATTATGCTGCCAAGCGTTATGTTACAATTATTCCGGAAATAGACCTGCCGGGCCATATGCAGGCTGCCCTTACTGCCTATCCTGAGCTGGGATGTACGGGAGGACCTTATGAGGTGAGAGAAACATGGGGCGTATCGGATGATGTGCTGTGTGTAGGAAACGATTCTACGTTGCAGTTTGTGAAAGATGTCTTGTCCGAAGTAGCCGATATGTTTCCTTCGGAATACATTCATATAGGTGGTGATGAATGTCCGAAGGTACGCTGGGCAAAATGTCCGAAGTGCCAGGCTCGTATAAAGGCATTGGGCCTGAAGTCGGATGCAAAGCATACCAAAGAGGAACGTCTGCAAAGTTATATGATTCATGAGGCGACGAAATGTCTGAATGAAAAAGGCAAACAGATTATAGGTTGGACGGAAATACTGGAAGGCGGACTGGTTCCCGGTGCAACTTTGATGTCGTGGATTGGTGAAAGTGGCGGCATCGAAGCGGCTCATCAGCACCATGATGTTATTATGACGCCCAATACTTATTTGTATTTCGATTATTATCAGTCGAAACAGGTAGAAGACGAGCCTCTGGCTATCGGTGGATACTTGCCGATAGAAAAAACATATAGCTACGAGCCTATGCCGAAAGAACTCAATAAGGAAGAGCAACAATATATAAAAGGTGTACAGGCAAATTTGTGGACCGAATATATTCCTTCATTCAGTCAGGTGCAGTATATGACTCTTCCCCGTATGGGAGCCTTGGCAGAAGTGCAGTGGAGCGACCCGTCGCGTAAAGACTATAAAGATTTTCTTACCCGTATACCTCGGCTTACGGCTATATACGATTGTTATGGCTGGAATTATGCTACACATGTCTTCGATGTAAATGTAGATATAAAGGCCGATACGGCGAAACATGTACTGAATGTACAGTTGGGTACTATGGCCGACGATCCGATTTATTATACACTCGACGGTCAGGATCCTACTGAAAAATCCGCAAAATATACGGGTCCGTTTACAATAGATAAAGATGCCATCCTGAAAACAATGGCTGTGCATCCGTCGCGTACGAGCAAGATTTCTATCGATACAATCCGTTTCAATAAAGCTACGCTGAAACCTGTCAAGCTGCTTCAGCCCAATCAGGAAAACTTCACCCCCGACGGTCCGGTGGTGCTGGTCGACGGTCGTCACGGAAATCACAGTTTCGATACAGGAGCATGGGTAGCTGTTGCCGGCAATGACTTGGAGGCTGTTATTGATATGCAAGGCGAAACTACATTAAGTTCGGCCACCATTCATGTGTATGTCAGAAAAGATGCCTGGCTGTTCGATGCGAAGAAATTCTCGGTTGCCGTTTCCAGCGACGGGAAAAACTATAAAGAAGTTGCTTCACAAGATTATCCTGCCATGCAGCCTTCGGATGGCGATACCATTGCCGAGCATAAACTTTCGTTTGACCCTTGTAAGGCTGCTTTTGTTAAAATAAAGGTCGTAAGTGAGAAGCGTATGCCCGAATGGCATTTGAATGCGGGACTTACGCCGTTTTTGCTGGTTGATGAAATAAATTTAAATTAATAAGTATATGAAGAAAATCTCTCTGTTGTTTTTTATTGCTTGTGCAATGCTGCTGGTTGTCAGTTGCACGAAGAAAACTGATGTAGGCATAACCCCGGAACCTCTTTCGTATTCGTTTGGAAAAGGTTCTTTTGAATGGAATAAAGATACTCGTATCATATTTAACGGCAGCAAGGACGCACAGACTATTGTGGAAACTGCATTTTCGGAAACCAGTTTTCCTGTATCGTTTGCAGCAGCTCAGCCCGGAAATAATTGCATTCAGCTGGAGCTGACAGATTCTATCAGTGGGGTAACTTCTCCTGAAGCTTATTCGCTTCATGTAGGCGAGGATGGAGTAAAGATACAAGCTTTGTCGGAAGCCGGATTGTTTTATGGTGTACAGAGCTTGATACAGTTGGCAGAGCAGGGTGAGGGTTGCATACAGTCGGTAGATGTCTTGGATGAACCTCGCTTTCCGTATCGTGGTATCATGCTCGATGTATCCCGTCATTTCCGCTCGAAGGATTTTGTGAAAAAGCAGATAGACCTGCTTTCGCATTATAAGTTCAACAGACTGCATCTGCATCTTACCGATGCAGCGGGCTGGAGAATAGCCATTGATAAGTATCCGCGTCTGACTCAGTTTGCTGCCTGGAGAAAGGGTAAGACTTGGAAGGAATGGTGGAATGGTGACCGAGGTTATTGCGAAGAAACCGATCCGGAGGCTCAGGGTGGCTATTATACCAAAGATGATATCCGTGAAATGGTGGAGTACGCTCGTCAGCACTGTATTACAATTATTCCTGAAATAGAGATGCCTTCTCATTCGGATGAAGTCTTGACAGCTTATCCGGAATTGTCGTGTACGCATGAGCCGGGCAAACAGTCTGATTTCTGTGTCGGAAATGAGAAGACATTCGAGTTTCTTGAAGATGTACTTACCGAAGTGATGGAACTGTTCCCTTCTGAATATATTCATATTGGAGGTGATGAGGCAGCGAAAAGTGCCTGGAAGACCTGTCCGTTGTGTCAGAAACGCATGAAAGAGGAAGGTTTGAAAGATGTAGATGAATTGCAAAGTTATCTGATACATCGTATTGAACGTTTCTTGAACGAACATGGACGTAGCTTGTTGGGATGGGATGAAATACTTCAGGGAGGTTTGGCTCCAAACGCAACCGTCATGTCATGGCGAGGTGAACAGGGTGGTATTGATGCCGCCTTGTCGGGACATCATGCAATAATGACTCCGGGTGAATATTGTTATTTTGACAGTTATCAGGATGCACCTTATTCTCAGCCTGAGGCTATCGGAGGATATTTGCCTTTGAGCAAGGTTTATTCTTATAATCCCGTACCCGATTCGCTCAGCGCTGATAATCAAAAGATGATATTGGGAGTACAAGCTAATGTATGGGCCGAATATATTCCTACTGACGAACATATGGAATATATGCTTTATCCACGTGCTATCGCCTTGTCGGAAGTGGCGTGGACTGCTCCTGAAAGAAAATCATGGGATTCTTTCCATGACCGGATTCTGAAGATTATTCCTCAGCTCAAGGCTAAAGGGTATAATGCTTTTGACTATGCTAAGGAAATAGGTAATAGAAAAGAGTATAACCAGCCGGTAGAACATTTGGCTGTTGGTAAGAAAGTTACTTTTAATATACCGTATTGGCCGAATTATCCGGCTAATGGAGAAAAGACATTGACCGATGGCTTGCGCGGAGGTTGGAATTATAATGATAAACGTTGGCTGGGATTTGCAGAAAATCATCGTATGGATGTAGTTATCGATTTAGAAAAGGTAACGAAGATTCATTCTGTTTCTGCCGATTTTATGCAGATTTGCGGACCTTATGTATTTATGCCATCTGAAGTTGTTATTTCTTCTTCTGTTGACGGAAAAGATTATACTCAGTTGACTGCTATCAAACATCAGGTACAAAAAGATGATTCTGTATCATTTAAAAAATTCGGTTGGGAGGGAGAGACTGACGCTCGTTATATCAGATATCAGGCTATGGCTGATTCTTTGTATAAGGATGGTATTCAGTTTGTTGACGAAATAATAGTAAAATAAGCTTATAAATTAAGTAATTTAATTTTACTTTGTTTAGTTTTTTAAATATTTAATTATTATTAAAAGGGCAAAGATAATTATTTTGTATATACGTATTGTGTATATAAAATAATTATCTTTGCCCCTGCTTTTATGAAAGCGGAATTTTTTAATAATAAACTAAATCTAAATCTATGAAACGAAGTAAATTTTCAAAATTACTCTTGTTTTTGCTGATTGCCTCTGGATATAACGTAGCATCATATGCTGCCGAAAGTGGTGTTTCAGTATCGAATGGATCGTTGTCATCAAGTTCTGTGGCAAAGGTCACCACAACAGGTCAAGTTGTTGATGCCAAGGGAGAACCTCTTATTGGGGTAAGTATTCTTGAGGTTGGCACGACTAATGGTACGATTACCGATATAGATGGTAATTTTACATTGTCAGTTAATGAAGGAGCAACACTTGAGATTTCCTATATTGGATACAAGACTCAGACTTTGCCAGTTCGTGCTAAATTAGGCCAAATTGTAATGAAGGAAGACACAGAGGTGTTGGATGAAGTTGTTGTAACAGCTTTGGGTATTAAACGTTCACAGAAAGCATTGAGTTATAATGTGCAGGAAGTGAAAGGTGATGCTTTGACTGCTGTAAAGGATGCCAACTTCATGAACTCTTTGGCTGGTAAGGTTGCCGGTGTACAGATTAGTAGTGGTGCAACTGGTGCCGGTGGTGCAACTCGTGTTGTAATGCGTGGTATGAAATCTTTGACCAAAGATAACAATGCCTTGTATGTAATCGATGGTGTGCCTATGTTTAATACCGGAAGTAGCGGTGGTGAAGGACAGTTTGGTGAAATGGGTGGTTCGGATGCCGTAGCCGACTTGAACCCGGATGATATCGCCAGTGTCAGCATGATGACCGGCCCTTCTGCTGCAGCATTGTATGGATCTGCTGCTGCCAATGGTGTCGTTTTGGTAACAACCAAGAAAGGACAAACAGAACGTACTTCTGTTACTGTTTCAAATAGTACAACATTCTCGAAGGCATACATCATGCCGGAAATGCAAAACCGCTATGGTACAAGTACCGGTTTGTTCAGTTGGGGAGGTTTGACTGATAGAAGATACGATCCGTCTGACTTCTTTAATACTGGAACAAATATTATTAACTCTATAGCTCTGTCTACAGGTAATGCTAAGAATCAGACTTATTTATCTGCTTCTACAACCAACTCTGATGGTATCTTGCCGAATAACAGCTATAATCGTTATAACTTTACAGCCCGTAATACAACAAACTTCTTGAAGGATAGGTTGACATTGGATTTGGGAGCACAGTATATTGTACAGAACAATACTAACATGGTTTCTCAAGGTCAATATTACAACCCGCTTCCTGCGTTGTATTTGTTCCCTCGTGGTGATAACTTCGATGAAATTCGTTTGTACGAACGTTATAATACCAATTATGGCTATATGGAACAATACTGGCCTTATGGAGATGGAGGTATGTCTTTGCAGAACCCTTACTGGATTCAGAATCGTATTCTTCGTACTTCAGAAAAGAAACGTTATATGTTGAATGCTTCTTTGAAATGGAAGGTTACAGACTGGTTCAATATTACAGGACGTGTAAACTTGGATAACTCTGACTATCGTAACAGAGAAGAAAAGTATGCATCTACACTGACTACATTCTGTGGATTGAATGGTGGTTTGAAAGATGCAATGCGTCAGGAACGTGCTTTATATGCCGATGTATTGGGTTCAATTGACAAGACATTTGGAGAATTTCGTTTGAATGCAAACTTTGGTGGATCTATTTATCATACATCAATGAATGAATTGTCCATTGCAGGCGACTTGATTATCCCGAATTTCTTCCAAATGAACAATATCAATTTCTCTTCTAACTATAAGCCGGAGCCAAGTGGTTATACGGACGAAATTCAGAGTGTCTTTGCAAGTGCTGAATTAAGTTGGAGAAATCAGTTGTATTTGACATTGACTGGACGTAATGACTGGGATTCTAAATTGGCTTTTTCTAATCAGTCGTCATTCTTCTATCCTTCTGTTGGTTTGTCCGCTGTTCTGTCTGAAATGATGAGCCTTCCTGAATGGTTGACTTATGCAAAAGTACGTGGATCATATACAGTTGTTGCCTCTTCATTCGACCGTTTCTTGACAAATCCGGGTTATGAATACAACGGACAGACTCATAACTGGGAAAATCCGACCGTATTCCCTATGGATAATATGAAGCCGGAAAAGACTAAATCTTGGGAAGTCGGCTTAAACTTGAAATTCTGGAAAAACCGTTTTAACTTAGACGCTACTTATTATCGTTCTAATACTTTAAATCAAACATTTAAGGTAGATATTCCTTCTTCATCTGGTTATAACAAGGCAATTGTGCAGGCTGGTAATGTACAGAATCAAGGTCTTGAATTAGCTTTAGGTTTCCATGATGAATGGGCTGGATTTGGCTGGTCATCTAATGCAACGTTTACTTTGAACCGTAACAAAGTAATACGTTTGGCAAGTGGTAGTATTAACCCTGTAACAGGTGAAGAGATTCAGATGGATGAAATGTACGTTGGATGGTTGGGTAAGGAAAACGTTGCTCCTCGCGTTATTTTGACAGAAGGAGGTTCTATGACTGACATCTACGTATATAACCAGTTGACTCGTGATAATAATGGTAATATAGAAGTCGACCAAAATGGTAGTATTAGTATGAATACTTCTTCTACTCCTACTAAACTGGGTGATTTGGACGCTGACTTTAACTTGGGATGGACTAACCACTTTACTTATAAAGGCATTGATTTAGGTGTTGTATTGACAGCTCGTGTAGGTGGTCTTGCTTATTCTGCTACTCAGGGTATTTTGGATTATTACGGTGTATCTGAATCTTCAGCTACGGCTCGTGATAATGGTGGTGTACCTATTAATAATGGTATGGTAGAAGCTCAGAAATATTATCAGACCATTGGTACTGCTGAAGGTGGTTATGGACGTTACTATTTGTATAGTGCTACAAACGTTCGTTTGCAGGAGTTAAGTTTGAATTATACTCTTCCTAAAAAATGGTTTAAGAATGTAGCAAATGTCACTTTAGGTTTAGTAGGACGTAACTTGTGGCTGATTTACTGCAAAGCTCCGTTTGACCCGGAACTTTCTGCATCTACTTCAAGTAACTACTATATGAACGTAGACTATTTTATGCAGCCGAGTTTGCGTAATATTGGTTTTAACGTAAAAGTTCAATTCTAATAAGGGAGGACTAATGTCATGAAACAATATATAAGAAATATAACAGCCGGTGCTGCTTTGTTACTGATGGTAGGAAGCTGTACTGATAAATTTGAAGAATACAACACGAATCAGTATCAGATTCATGAAGCTGATCCTGCAACTTTGATGAAATCAATGATTGAAACCATTGTGAATATTCAGCAGAACGATTCTCAGATGCAAGATCAGATGGTAGGACAATTTGGAGGATATTTGTGTCCTTCTAATACATGGAGTGGTACAAACTTTGGAACGTTTAACGTAAGCGATGCTTGGAATGCCAGTCCCTGGAATACTAATTTTGAGAAAATCTATGGTAACTTCTTTCAGATACAGGAAGCTACAAATTCGGTTGGTCACTATTATGCATTTGCTCGTATGATTCGAGCTATTACGATGTTGCGTGTGGCTGATTGTTACGGTCCGATGCCTTATAGCCAGGTGAAGAAAGGAAACTTTTATGTGGGTTATGATACTCAAGAACAGGTATATAAGGGCATTTTGGATGATTTGGCTAATGCAGCTGATGTATTGTATGATTACAGTGTAGAAACCAATGGTCATGCTCCGTTAGCATCAAATGATCCTGTCTTCAGTGGTAATTATGCAAGTTGGGCAAAGTTGGCTAACTCGATGCGTCTGCGTGTAGCTATGCGTATTAGTGATTTCTTGCCCGATGTAGCAAAAGCTGCGGCTGAAGCAGCAACTTCACACAGAGCAGGGTTAATCGAAACTAATGCTGATAATGCGATTATGAGTTGTGGTACACAAAATAATCCTTATCAGATTGCTTCTGTAAGCTGGGGAGACTTACGCGTAAATGCAAATATTGTAGATTACATGAATGCATACGAAGATCCTCGTAGAGAAAAGTATTTCAATAAGTCTACTATTTCGGGTATGACAGACAAGTATGTTGGAATGCGTACAGGAGATAAAGATGTAATCAAGGCAAATGCTGGTGGCTTTTCATCTCCTAATGTAACAGCTAATGATCCTATGTTGGTATTCTGTGCAGCAGAAACAGCTTTCTTGCGTGCAGAAGGTAAACTTCGTGGCTGGAACGTAGGTGATAAGGACGCAAAGGCATACTACGAAGAAGGTATCAACCTTTCAATGAGTCAATATAATGTTTCAGGTGAAGAATATATGCAAATTGATGCAGCTCCAATGGTTTCTCACTTGAAAGACAACGTTCAGAATGCTGCAGCAACTATCAGTAATACTGTTTCTGTAAAATGGGATGATTCTGATAATACGCTTACAGGAAAGAACTTCCAGCGTATCATTACTCAGAAATGGATTGCCAACTATCCGCTGGGCTTGGAGTCATGGGCTGAATATCGTCGTACCGGATATCCTGAAATGTATCCTTGTATCGATAACCTTTCTAATAATGTAGTAAGTACTACTCGTGGTATGCGTCGTCTGGCTTTCCCATATACAGAAAAGCAGAATAATAAAGCGAATTGCGATCAGGGAGCTACCGATTTAGGTGGAGCTGATACACCGGCAACCGATTTGAAGTGGGCTAAAAAGAACTAATAACGTTAAATGAAAATTTATGAAAAAGATATCTTTATTATATACCTTATGTTTGTCATTACTGACTTCCATTTTTGTAGGTTGTAGTGATTGGACAGATATGGAAGCAAAGTCGTTTCCAGAAGAAATAACCTCTGATGAATATTATGCTGCATTACGTGCCTATAAACAAAGTGAACACTCTGTAGCTTTTGGATGGTTTGGTAACTGGACTGGAGAAGGAGCTTTTATGAAGAGTTCTTTAGCTGGTATTCCCGATAGTGTAGATATTGTATCTATTTGGGGAAACTGGTCTAATCTTTCTGATGCACAAGTTAAAGATTTACGCTTTTGTCAGGAAGTAAAAGGTACTCGTTTTACACTGTGCTTTATTATTACTGCTGTAGGTACTCAGATTACTCCTCAAAACGTATACGATACTTGGGAAGAAAAAGGTTATTCATCTGAGCAGGAAGCTGTAAATGATTTCTGGGGATGGCCTAAAGATGAAAGCGATAAAGAAGCTGTAGAAGCTTCTATTCGTAAATATGCTTCTGCTATTGTTGATACTATTAATAAGTATGGATATGATGGATTTGATATCGACTATGAACCTTCCTATGGATATAATGGTAACATTGTAGATGATGATAATAATATGTTCATATTTGTAGACGAATTAGGTAAGCATTTAGGACCTAAATCGGGTACAGGTAAGTTGTTGTTAATCGACGGAGAACCTCAGACTATTAAGAACAGACCGGATATAGGACATTATTTTGATTATTTTGTTATTCAAGCGTACACTTCAGGAGCAAATAGTGATTCAAATTTGGATAGACGTCTGATTTCTGGTGGAATAGCAGGAAACGGGTTAGTTCAGACTTATGGTGAAGAACTTGGCGAAGAAAGAGTAACGAATATGACCATAATGACTGAAAACTTTGAAGCAGTTGATGCAGCCATGAATGGAGGTTATCCATATACAGACCGTTATGGCAATTCCATGATGTCATTGGAAGGTATGGCTCGCTGGCAACCTTCAAATGGTTTCCGTAAAGGTGGCGTAGGTACTTATCACATGGAAGCTGAATATGGAACCAGCCCTGAATATAAGAATTTGCGTAAAGCTATTCAGATTATGAATCCTTCTTCACATTCATTACTTAAATATTAATTAGATTATGAAACTGAATTATATAAAAACATTCTTTTGCTCAGCGATGATAGCTGGTATGGGAATATTTGCAGCATGTGATGATGCAGAATATTCTGTTCTTGATACTCATGCTTATATAAATGAAGCACTTGATGGAACAGGTACAAAAGTAACTGTTCAGGCTACAGGAGAAACCACAACTACAATCAATATTCATATGAGTGATGCTGCTTCTGTAGACAGTCATTATAAACTTGTGGTAGATCCTTCTGTATTGGAAACATACAATAAGCAGAATGGTACAAGTTACGTAACCATTCCTGAAGGTGAATATGTTTTACCCGAAGATATTGTTATTAAATCAGGAGAATATAATGCTGAAGAAACAACAATAACTTTGAAAGCTTTTACCAAGGAAATGGTAGATTCGGGAGAAGCTTATGCATTGCCTGTCAGACTGGTTTCGAAAGATGGTAATTATCCTGTCATGGATAATACCGGATCTTATGTGATATTAGCTGAAAATATTATTCAGTTCTCAGCTCCTCAGTTCTATGGAGGTGCTAAGTTGTCTTCACCGGAATATGCTTCAGACCCGAAGAGTTATTCTCAATATACTGTAGAAGCACGTTTCCAGATTAGTGATACTAATAACCGTAACCGTGCCGTATTTACTACCAGTGATGGAGAAGCTGGCGGAGGTAGTCTGTTATTACGTTTTGAAGACCCTCAGTCTGCCAATAATGATCATCCTGCTCACTCATTGGTTCAGATTCAGTTGAATGGTTCATATGTGAATCCAACCAATCATTTTGACGTAAATAAATGGCAGCATATAGCTGTGACTTTCGATGGAACTACTTATCGTATCTATGTAAATGGTGTTGAAAGTGGTAAGTTGGAAGGTGGAAAACCTTGTTTGAAATTCAAAGGCATTGGTTGGTTTACTGATGGAGATGGAAATCAGTCAGGTTGGTGGAATGGCTGTAAGATTCTGGTAAGCCAGATACGTATCTGGTCTGTAGCCCGCAATGCAGCTCAGATTCAGAACAGTATGACACAGGTAAGTCCGAAAGCTACCGGATTGGAAGCATACTGGCGTATGGACGAAGGTACAACCGAACAAAGAAGCGATGGTACTTATACTGTATTTAAAGATGTAACAGAACATGGTTATACATTGGAAACCAAGCAAAATGTTACTTGGGTAGATGGTATCTTATCTACTGATACAGCAACTCCTTGGAAATAAATAATTTTAATAATAATTCACCTCTCTGTCTTTCAGAGAGGTGAATGAAATAAAGACTAATAGTATGAAAAAGTTTTTTCATTATATATTAATGGCCGCCTTGATAGGTGGAACCATTCCTTTTACATCATGTAATGATGATGATGAAAACCAACTGAATGAATGGAATATGAGCTATATCTCCTTGCTTCCTGTAGATTATTTGAAACCTCTTACTACCGAGTTTACTTTGAATCATGCAGAAGGTACAGGAGTAGAAGGTAAGATAGACTTTCAGTTCATGGCTGTTTCATCAAAACCAGTAGAGCAAGATGTAACTGTAGATATTGAAGTGACTACAACTCTTCCTATCAGTGCAGATAAAATTGCTTTGAGTTCACAGAAGGCCGTAATAAAAGCTGGGCAAAAACAGTCAGAACCTATTACTTTAAGTATTACTGACTGGTCTGAATTGGCTGATAATAAAGAAGCTGCTGAATACACTCTTAGCATAAACATGAAATCTATAAATTCGAATGCTCAGGGAGTTACTTTTAGCGAATTTAATAAAGGGTTTGCATTTACTGTGAAGAAAACAGCCGAGAAACCCAAACAAGATGTACTGGTTACTACGCCGAAAGAATGGATTTTTACTTTCATGGACGGAGTAGAAAACCCGGGAGCTAACACTGTGGCAGGTACAGGAAGTAATGATGTAGCTACTAATGGAGTGCCTTTCTGGCTTACAGTAGATTTTAAATCTGTAAAAACTATATCAGGTATACAGACTCAGCATTGGGCAAATCAGTATGCTCCAACTAAAGTAGAATTATTTACTTCAGAAAATGGTACTACTTGGGAGTCTATAGGAGTATTCGAAACAAGTGGTTATACCCAAACTATCAAATTTGATCAGAGAATAGACACTCGTTTCTTGAAATATCAGATGATTGATGTTCCTGGCCGTGTAGATATTACAAGATTTTCGGTATATATGTATCAGTAAAAAATTATTTTATTGATTAAAATAAATAAGAAGCAACCGATATTGTTTACCGGTTGCTTTTTTATTTTAAAATAAAATGCCCATATAGAAACACTATTGCAGTGTTTAAAGGTAGCGACTCTTTATATAGATGTTCCGAAAAAAATAATAAATTTGTTATCATTAGATTAATGGGGGATAAATAATTAATTTGTTAACTAATCAATCATTTTAAATGAAAAAACAGTACATTTTAGGGCTGATCCTTCTGTGTGGAGGACTCTTTTCTTGTTCGTCAGGAGTAAAAAATCAGGCTGATTTTGACGTTATTCCGTTACCACAAGAAGTACAGACAGCTTCTGCAGGTGACTTTGTCTTGAGTAATAATACGGTTATTGCTTATCCAAAAGGTAATGATGCAATGAAGCGTAATGCTGAATTTTTGGCTGAATATATCAAAGAACAAACGGGTAAAAATGTTCAGCTTACAGACGAAATTCCTTCATCGGGTGCGATTGTTTTGTCACTTGGGCTGGACAATGCTAATAAGGAAGCATATCATCTGGAGGTTACTAAACAGCAGATTACTATTACAGGGGCAACGGAAGCCGGAGTCTTTTATGGTATTCAGACATTGCGTAAGACTATGCCTGTTGCAGAGGGTGATGTACTTTTTCCTTCTGCTGTCGTAAACGATTATCCTCGTTTTTCTTATCGTGGAGTGCATCTGGATGTTTCTCGTCATTTCTTTCCGGCAGATTCTATCAAACGTTTTATAGATATGCTTGCCTTACATAATATCAATCGGTTCCATTGGCATCTTACGGATGATCAGGGTTGGAGAATTGAAATAAAGAAACGTCCGGAACTTACGACCATTGGCTCCAAACGTGCAGGAACGGTTATCGCTCGTAATTCAGGAGAATATGATAATGTAGAATATGGAGGTTTCTATACTCAGGAGGAGGCACGTGACATTGTAAAATATGCCCAAGAACGGTTTATTACAGTTGTGCCTGAAATTGATTTGCCCGGACATATGCAGGCAGCATTGGCAGCCTATCCTTATCTGGGATGTACGGGCGGACCATATGAAGTCTGGAAGCAGTGGGGAATTTCCGACGATGTATTGTGTGCCGGAAACGATGAAACTCTTAAATTCATCGAAGATGTTTTAGGAGAAATAGTAGATATTTTCCCTTCTGAGTATATACATGTAGGTGGGGATGAATGTCCTAAAGTACGTTGGCAGAAATGTCCGAAATGTCAGGCTCGTATTAAGGCTTTGGGAATTAAAGCAGATGACAAGCATACAGCCGAGCAGAAATTGCAGTCCTACATTATTGGATATGCGGAGAAATTCTTGAACAGTAAAGGACGGAAAATAATAGGTTGGGACGAAATTTTGGAAGGAGAACTAAGTCCTACCGCAACAGTTATGTCGTGGAGAGGGAGTGAAGGAGGTATTGAAGCTGCCAAGCTGGGTAATGATGCCATTATGACTCCTGCTTCTCATTTGTATTTCGATTATTATCAGACAATAGATACAGAAAATGAGCCTTTAGCTATCGGTGGTTATGTATCTGTAGAAAGAGTTTATAGCTATGAACCGGTCGATCAAAGTCTGACAGCAGACGAAGCTAAACATATTATTGGTGTTCAGGCTAATTTGTGGACGGAATATATTCCTACCTATAGCCAGTTGGAGTATATGGAACTGCCTCGTTTGGCTGCATTGTCTGAAGTTCAGTGGACGTTGCCGGCGAAAAAGAATTATGGTAACTTCTTGCAGCGTTTGCCTCAGTTAATATCAATTTATGACCTGAAGGGATATAATTATGCAAAGCATGTTTTTAACGTCAAGACAGAATATATTACCGATTACGTAGACAATTCAATAAAGGTTGTATTGTCTGCAATTGGCAATTCACCGATTTATTATACACTCGATGGTAGTGAACCTACAGCGAAATCGCAACAATATAGTGATACACTTTCGTTAAAAGAAAGTTGTATCTTGAAAGCTATCACTATCCGCAATAATAAAAAGAGTGATGTTCTTACCGAAAAAATCGATTTCAATAAAGCTACTGCCAAACCTTTGACTTTGTTGCAACCAATCAATGAAAAATATAAATTCAATGGCGAATATACATTAGTAGACGGACTGAGTGGAACACCCAACTACAGAACAGGACGGTGGATTGCATTTTATAAAAATGATATGGAAGCAGTCGTTGACCTAAAACAGGAAACTTCCATTCATAAAGCATGGGTACGGACTTATGTTGAGATAGGAGAAGAAATTTTGGATGTAAGAAGCATTTCTGTATTGGCATCCGACGATGGTAAAACTTTTAAGGAATTGAAAACGGAAGATTTTCCTCCTGTTACTTCTAAAGATAAAAATGGTATTTATACCCATGAATTGGAGTTTAACTCTGTAAATACTCGTTATGTTAAGATTATTGCTAAACCGGAATATAAAATCCCTGCATGGCATTGGGGTAACGGACGACCTGCATTCATTTTTGTTGATGAAATAGGTATCGAGTAAACCGGCAAAGCATACGTAGGTATTGGGAATTTTTTAGGTAAAGTAAGGCATTTTATTGAATGTGGAATTTGAAAAATGCCGGGTCGTTTATGAAACGTTCATTTTGTGCTGAAAGCATGAAGTAACTTCGTAAACGACCTTTTTTATTATCATATCTTTTTAAAAGACAGGGCGTATGTACTTTTATCGTATGTTCTTATGTACTTTCCGTGGAAAATAAGACATTAAAAAGCTTGCCGATAAGTATAATTCCGTAACTTTGCTCCCGATCGGACAGTCTGTTTGTCATAATTTTAAAAAGAAAATTTGTAGTATGAAAGAGCAATATTGGAAATATTCCTTAGTTATTTTAATCATCGGATTAGGAATTTTGTTGTTTCGTCAGGCACAGCCATTTATGAATGGTATATTAGGAGGATTCACTTTATATCTGTTATTGCGTAATTTTTCGAATTGGCTTCAGAGCAAGATAAAGCCACTTCTGGCAGTCTGGATTATCACAATCGGAGTTACTCTCTTTATCCTGATTCCGTTGTCGCTGTTCAGTTGGGCAATTGTGAGCCAAATTTCGGGAATGCATTTTGATACTCAGTCGATCATTCAACCTGCACGTCAGGTTATTGATGTGATAGAGGAACGCACCGGATTCGATTTGCTGTCAGAGCAAAGCTTGTCGTTTATGGTAGCGCAGGCATCTTCTATCGGACAAAAGATAATGACTGGCGTAAGCGATTTGGTTGTCAATCTCGCGGTTGCCATTATGCTTTTGTTTTTTATGTTGTGGGAAGGCAAGAAAATGGAGCATTATGTATCGACCATTATGCCTTTTACTGAAACAAATAAGCGTGAAGTACTTAATAAAATCCAGTTGATGGTACGGTCGAATGCTATAGGTATTCCGTTGCTGGCTGTTATACAGGGTATTATTTCTTTAGGAGGATATTGGCTGTGTGATGCTCCCAATCCGTATCTGACTGCATTGCTTACAGCATTTGCTTCGATTATACCATTGGTGGGTACTGCATTGATTTGGGTTCCGGTATCTGTTTACTTCCTGATAATGGGTGAATGGGGGAATGCGCTTATCCTGTTGGGATATGGAGGTATTATTATTTCTCAGTGTGATAACTTGATTCGCTTTATTCTTCAGAAGAAAATGGCTAACATCCATCCATTGATTACGATATTCGGTGTTGTGGCCGGACTGCCGATTTTTGGATTCATGGGAATTATTTTTGGACCTTTGCTGGTGTCATTATTCCTGTTGTTTCTTGACATGTTTAGAAAGGAATATCTGTTGGATGGTACAGAAGAGGGAGAGAAGGCATGAAATCAGTATATATACATTCATCGGCCAGGCTAAATTTGGATACCTTTTTGCGTGAACTGGATGTTCCTTTTCAATTTGAGTTCGAAGGTTACGACGGAGAACGCAGCTATTATTATTTCATTCGTCCGGAAATCTCAACAACCATGTTTGTCATAGCAGAGGGGCCGGATGAATATGAAGTCATGATAGACGGACTGGCTTCCTATAACGATTATAAGTTCTTTCCATACCTGATAGACTGTTTGAGTCAGCATCTTAACCATAAGAACTTGACATTTCCCGGTGCTGCGGACCAAACAGTATATCGTGTATACGATGAAGCATGGATTGAAGATGCCATTGGAGAAGAAATAGCAATGCTGAAATCGGCATTGTCTGTGTTTCCACGTTATTATGTAGGCCTTCCATTGGAAGGAACTCCTTATTTGTCATTGGATTTATTGGCTCAATATGGAGTGAATCTTCATTCTTCCACTCCGCGCATTTACGGCTATGTACAGTATATCATGCGGAAAGGGCTACTTCCACAAGCAACTGAAGCGGAACTGGAAGAAGACCATCGACGGGAAGAGCTGGAAACCGAAGTCGATGTTCCTCAGCATGTTTCCATTGGACGAGTTAAGTCCTGGCAGATAGACGGGGCCGAAACCTGGGAAAGCTATTCGCGTGAAGATACAGAAATGCTGGTGGCTCTCGGTGAAAGTTATCAGGCTGGAGCGGATGTAGCGGGAGTCGTGCTGAACGATTTAGGAACTATCTATCAGGAAGGTATCGGCGTAGAACGTGACGGACTGAAAGCCGAGTACTGGTTCAAGCAGGCTTATCTTCAGGGAGATCATTTATATGCCCCTACAAATTTGGGAGATTTATACCGAAAGGGTTGCGGAGCCTTACCCATATCCCTTCCTTTGGCTTTCGAAGCATATAAAAAGTCGGAAGATATCTATGCTCTTTATCGCATCGGACAAGCTTATGAGGAAGGATGGACCGGTGCACCGGACAGGGAGAAAGCGTTGTATTGGTATCGGAAGGCTGCCGGAAAGAAACATCATCTGGCAGTCCGAAGGCTGGAGGAGTTGAGCAACCAGGCCTGAACGATACCTCGTAATGCCAGATAAACGATAAAGCCTAACCACAGTGCATGGTTGTGAAGTGTATGGTGTAGTCCATAATAAATCAGGAAGAAACTTCCGGCAGCTACCACCATTGCTTTCAGCATGATGTTGGTGGAAGTGGTTCCGATGCAGATACCGTCCAGCAGGAAAGCTGAAAATCCGGCAAGCGGGATGGCAAGTACCCAGTAAAAATAATCGCCCGAAGCAGCAATAACCGACAGGTCATTCGTCAACAGTCCTAAAAATCCTTGTCCTCCTATTCCATACAATAGAGTAAAGGCAATCGACAAGGCAATTCCCCAACCGAACAAATGCCGGATGGTACGGTGGAGTTCCTGTTTGTTTCCCGCTCCGATATATTTGCCGGTCAACGCTTCTCCTGCATAGGCAAATCCATCCATGATATAAGAGAAGAGTGTAAACAATTGCATGAGCAGGGTGTTGACAGCCAGGACTACATCTCCATAGGCAGCTCCGGTAGAAGTAAAGAACACGGTAACGGCAACCAGACACAAGGTTCGGAGGAAGATGTCCCGGTTTACCTGAAACAGGCGTTTCATGGCGTCATGGGTAAAGAGATTTTTCCGGCCGATATATTTTCGTAAAGGATGATAGTAACGCAACCAGAGTAAGTACGCCATGAAAAGTCCTGCATACTGAGCTATTAGCGTACCCAAGGCAACTCCTTCCACCTTCATGCCAAGAACAAAAACAAAAAGTACACTGGCTGCTATGTTTACAATGTTTTGTGTAATGGCTATGAACATCGGAAAACGTGAGTTCTGCATGCCGATGAACCATCCCGAAAAACTATATAAACCAAGAGTTGCCGGAGCTCCCCAGATGCAAATGTGAAAATATAATGTGGCAAGCTTCTGTACCTCGGCACTGGTATCTATCAGTTCGAAGGCAATGAGCCGTATGGGATATTGTAATACAAGTAGAGCCAGCGCCAGCATCAGGCTGATACCGACCGAACGCAGTAAGATGCGGGTGACTTCCTTTAGGTCGTGACCGCCATAGGCTTGCGCCGTCAGTCCGCTTGTTCCCATACGTAAGAAGCCGAATATCCAGTAGATCATATTGAAAAGCATTCCTCCTACAGCGATGGCTCCGATGTATGAAGCCGAACCGAGGTGACCTACAATAGTAACATCTACCAGTCCCAGCAAGGGAACTGTAATATTCGAAATGATAGAAGGTATAGCTATGTGTAATATTCGTTGGCTGGTAGGTGACATGCTTAGGATTATAATTCGAAAGACACTTCTTTAAACATATATTCTCTTCTCTTTCCGCTCTCATCTTCCAGGATTAAAGCTCCCGATGGTTCTATTCCACAGATGCGTGCACGGAAACTTCCGTCTTTATCTTTATAGGCATAAAAGCCTTCCTTGCGATAGAGTACAGCCTGATAGCGTGAAGAAATCAGTTCTGCATTTCCATTTTTCAGGAGTGAATAGTAGTAGGCGGCACGTTCCATGAATTCATCCAGAATTTCTTTCCGGTCGTAACGCCGTCCGGTTATCTGAAAAAGTGATACCGGATTGGGAGCGTCACTCAGGAAACTTTCCTGATTCAGATTCACGCCTGTGCCCGAAATGGAACGGCTGATGTGTATGCCCGTCAGATCATTTTCTATCAAGGTTCCGCAGATTTTCTTGTCTTTCCAATAAATATCGTTGGGCCATTTGATACGGATTTCGTTGGTATATTGCGACAAGACTTCCTGTAAGGCAAGAGCTGTGATCTGAGAAAGCAGGAATTGTTTCCGAGCCTCCAGAAAGTCAGGATAAACTACAAAGCTGAAAAGTAAGTTTGCTCCGGCTTCCGACTCCCAGCTGTTACCTCTCTGTCCGCGTCCCGCAGTCTGGAAGTCGGTATATACGCTGGTTAATTCTGCCACCGAAGTTGTATTACACAATTCGTCCAGGTAGCTGTTGGTCGAGTTTGTTTCGCTCAGAAATATCGGTTCCGGATAATCGGTAGAAAACGTGCCCACGTTTTCAGTAAAACGTGGTGATGTTTTCTCTAAAACGTCCCGTTGTTTTTTAGTAAACTTCCTGACGACTTCTTCATACGAATGGTCTATCAGTTGACGGATAAGCTGGTCGGGTACATCACTTTCCAGTGCTACCTGATTCCAGTATTTCTTATTGAAATGGTAAGCTCCTTCAATACCGTTGTAATGGTCACGAAGTTCTATGGCATAATCCGGATTACATTTCATGCTGGCATGGTTGGGATGTTCCAGATCGACCAGTAGGAACATACGGTCTACAACTTTAAAGACAAGGCTTGTTTCGTCGAAAGGAAAACATTCGGTTACGGCGGGCTTGCTTAGACAATATTGACGGAGGGTTTCTATATCCATAATTTTTTCTGACTTGACGTTATATTATATGTATGTCTTACCAAATTGGCGGTAAAAAAGCTTCTTCGATATGTTCAATGTGAAAGGGAGGCTCTGTGCCTGTTATTGTAATAATATCGAAGCGAACCGGCAGGTCTATTTCGAACTTCTTGATATATGCATCAGTCGAGATGATGATGTTTCTGATTTTCCGGTCGGTGATAGCCTCTTCCGGCCGGCCGAACTCATCGTTCCGGCGAGTCTTTACTTCTACCACTACCAGTTCACAGTCTTTCTGTGCAACGATATCCAGTTCCCGTTTTCCTGAACGCCAGTTGCGGTGACGAATTGTGTAGCCTTTGCTTATCAGGAATTCAGCAGCTTCTGTTTCCCCTTCTTTTCCCAGTTCGTTGTGCTTAGCCATTTTGTTTTTTGCAAAAATACGTATTTTCTGTTTTGTATTTAGTTGAAGTGTACTAATTTTGTACCTGCAATGATGAATAACGGAAAAAAACGAAAAAAAGTACCACCATCGGTTCCGCCACGTAAACGGCGGATGGTATGCCTGATGAGTGAAGAAGAAGTGCAGATTGTGGATCGGTATCTGGAAACTTACCAGATAAAGAACAAGGCGCGCTGGCTTCGTGAAACCATATTGGCTTTTATTCATCAGAATATGGAGGACGATTATCCTACTTTGTTTAAGGAGCACGATATGCGCAGATAAGTTATGGCTGATGATGTTTTTTATATGAAGCAGGCCTTAATGGAGGCGCAGAAAGCTGCCGACAGGGGAGAAGTTCCTGTTGGGGCTGTTGTTGTTTGTCGTGACCGTATCATTGCCCGTTCGCATAACCTGACCGAAACCCTGAACGATGTGACGGCCCATGCTGAAATGCAGGCCATAACGGCTGCTGCCAATGCACTGGGAGCCAAGTACCTGAATGAATGTACGCTTTATGTTACGGTAGAGCCTTGCGTGATGTGTGCTGGAGCAATAGCCTGGGCACAGACGGGAAAACTGGTGTTTGGCGCTGAAGACGAGAAAAGAGGCTATCAGCGGTATGCGCCCGATGCCTTGCACCCCAAGACAGTTGTAGTAAAAGGTGTACTTGCCGAGGACTGTGCAAAGTTGATGAAAGAATTTTTCAAGAAGAAAAGATAAAAATGATAATCCCCGCCGGAAGCGGGGATTTATTGTTTTAGATACGTTCGTAGTCTACAAAATGATAAGCATATTGGTGCTTTTCGTCGGTGGAATGGCTTTCACGCTGGACTTCTTTCCATTCGTTGAGGTTGATGGGCGGAAAGAAAACATCGGCTTCCTTGTCCGCATCCTCTATTTCGGTTATGTTCAGTCGGTCGGCAAGAGGCAATGCTTCAGCATAAAGACTTGCTCCTCCTATAATATAGACTTCTTCTTCCTCCTTACATTGGTGCAAGGCATCTTGCAGCGAATGAAAACATTCTGCTCCGGGAAATTCGTGGCAACTACGACTCAACACGATGTTGCGGCGGTTGGGCAAGGCACCTTTGGGAAGCGATTCGAAGGTTTTTCTTCCCATGATGATGGTATGTCCTGTAGTAAGTGCCTTAAAACGTTTCAGGTCGTTCGGCAGCCAGTATAACAGCTTGTTTTCGAATCCGATTCCTCTGTTTTTGTTGATAGCGACGATAATCGACAGCATATTGTTATGTTGGGTTATAGGGGTTAGACAGATACTTTTCCTGCAATGTGAGGCCACGGATCATAATTTACCAGTTCGAAATCTTCGTATTTGAAGTCGAAGATGTTTTTTACATCCGGGTTCAGCTTCATTTGCGGAAGCGGGCGGGGAGTACGGGTAAGCTGCAAGTCCACCTGTTCCAAGTGGTTCAGATAGATGTGTGCGTCGCCTATGGTGTGGACAAAATCTCCAGCTTTCAGTCCCGTAACCTGTGCCATCATCTGCAACAGCAATGCATACGAGGCAATATTGAACGGCACTCCGAGGAAGGTATCGGCACTACGCTGGTACATCTGAAGACTCAGACGTCCGTTGGCTACGTAGAACTGGAAGAACATGTGACAAGGAGGCAGATTCATGTTTTTCAGGTCGGCTACATTCCATGCATTGACGATGATTCTGCGTGAGTCAGGATTATGCTTGATAGTTTCCACTGCTTCCGAAATCTGGTCGATGAAACCTCCTTCATAATCAGGCCATGAACGCCACTGGTAGCCGTATATATGTCCTAAGTCACCATTCTCGTCGGCCCATTCATTCCAGATACGTACTCCGTTTTCTTGCAGATACTTGACATTGGTATCGCCTTTCAGGAACCAGAGCAGTTCGTAAATGATTGATTTCAGATGAAGTTTCTTGGTCGTGACCAGCGGAAATCCTTCTTCCAGATTAAAGCGCATCTGATGGCCGAATACGCTGATCGTACCGGTTCCGGTGCGGTCGTCTTTTCTGACCCCCTCTGTGCGGATACGTTGTAATAAGTCCAAATATTGTTTCATGCGGATGAATCTCTTTTATTTTGTTTGCAAAGGTATAGAAAATATCTTGGGGGAAAAAGCTATTTGTACTATTTTTGTACTCCGAAAACCATATCGAACATTTTATATGAACCTTCCTTCCGACTTTGTTACACGCACCCGCAGTTTGCTGGGCGAAGAGCAATTTGAAAAATTATACGAAGCCTTGCAGCACGATACTCCCGTAAGTATCCGTCTGAACCGGAATAAATGTAAGTCTGTTCCTGCCGAAAGTACTTCTATCCCCTGGTGCGAAACGGGGTATTATCTGAATGCGCGTCCTACTTTTACTTTCGATCCCTTGTTTCATGCCGGAAGTTACTATGTACAGGAAGCATCTTCCATGTTTGTGGAGCAGGCATTACGTCAGTATGTACATACGCCTGTGGTGATGCTCGACCTTTGTGCGGCTCCCGGGGGAAAGTCTACGCTGGCTCGTTCGGTGTTGCCCGAAGGCAGTATGCTTGTTGCAAACGAAGTGATGAGAAATCGTTCGCAGGTACTGGCGGAGAACCTGATCAAATGGGGAGATGAGGGAGTGATTGTAACGAATAACGATCCTGCCGATTTTACTCCGTTGGAAGCCGTGTTCGATGTGATTCTGACAGATGTTCCTTGCTCTGGAGAAGGAATGTTCCGCAAAGATCCGGTAGCTGTAGACGAGTGGAGTATAGACAATGTGACTGTCTGCTGGCAGCGGCAGCGTCGGATTCTAAAGGATATCTGGTCTTGCCTGAAACCGGGAGGGCTTTTGATTTATAGTACCTGTACGTATAATCGGGAGGAAAACGAGGATAATGTAGCATGGATTTCCCGCGAACTGGGGGCTGAGGTGCTTCCGGTAGCTGTACAGGAAGAATGGAACATTACGGGCAATCTGATCGGCAGTGATTTCCCTGTATACCGTTTTTTACCACATCGTACAGTAGGAGAGGGCTTGTTTCTGGCTGTACTTCGTAAGCATGAGGATGATACAATGGAAGCTTCCGCAGACTGTACGGGTAAGCGTCCGAAAAAGGATAAGAAGAAAAAAGGTCAGAAAGCCGGAGGACAGCCGGTTGTATGTCCGAAAGAGGTCAAGACATGGGTAGACAGTCCGGAGCAGTATGTATGGACGGTAGAGAATAATGAGATAACAGCTTTCCCTGTGGCATATCAGGATTTATATGAAGTGATAAAGTCGACTTTAAAAGTGCTTCATGCCGGTATTACGGTGGCCGGACTAAAAGGTAAGGATTGCATTCCCGACCACGCTCTGGCCATGTCTGTAAAACGCTGTGCAGACTGTTTTCCGGTAGCCAACCTGACGTACGAGCAGGCCATTGCTTATTTAAGAAAGGAAGTCGTTGTGCTGGATGCCGACGTCCCCCGTGGATATGTGCTGGTGGCTTATCACGATGTTCCGTTAGGTTTTGTAAAGAACATCGGCAACCGTGCCAATAACCTTTATCCACAGGAGTGGCGCATACGCAGCGGTTACCTGCCCGAAAACCTTAAAATGGTTTTCTGAACGTGCAACCGTTTTTCCATTCCGAGCACCCGTAAGAAGTCTTTCCTTTAATAATATGCCCTTTGCCACAGAGCGGGCAAGGGGTACCAATCAGTTCATCTCCTGTTGCCGCCTGCGTGGTTGTCGGTACCGGCTGCGTTTGGGCAGCAGTTGTTTGCTCTTTGGTTGTGGTGCTTGCTTTCCGGGTACGCTTGGGCTTGGCTGAGGCTGTATCATTCTCGGCGTCCGAAGCCTTTACTTTTGAAGTACTTCCCTTTTTAGCCTTTGCTTTTGCTGTACCTTTGTCCGACGATTCATCGGGCATGATGGTTACCCGTCGGTTCGTATTGTCGCGGAGTACACTGTATACAATTTCGGTTACCATCTGTTTCAGTTCGGCAAGGAACGTAGCGGCATCGTAGCTGCGGCGTTCTATTTCACGCAGTTTCTTTTCCCAGATACCGGTGAGTTCTGCCGATTTCAGCAACTCTTCGTGGATGAGTTGTATCAGTTCCACTCCTGTTGGGGTAGCAATCAGGTTCTTTCTTTCCTTACGTATATAATGACGCTTGAAAAGTGTTTCGATAATGGCTGCACGAGTAGACGGACGGCCGATACCATTTTCCTTTAAGGCGTCGCGCAGTTCATCGTTGTCTACCAGTTTACCGGCAGTTTCCATGGCACGAAGCAAAGTCGCTTCCGTGTAAGGCTTAGGGGGCTGTGTCCACTTTTCGGTCAGATCGGGTGTGTGCGGTCCGCTTTCGCCTACGGTAAAGAGCGGCAGAACGCGTTCTTCTTCGCCTTCCTTAGGCTCTTCCTGCTGTTCTTTGGCAAAGATTACTCTCCATCCCGGCTCCAGAATCTGCTTACCGGTTGCCTTGAATTCCACTTTGTCGACTTCTCCCAATACTGTAGTTGTGGAGAATTTACAGTCCGGATAGAAGACTGCGATGAAACGGCGTGCTATCAAATCGAATACCCGTTTCTCCATATCAGTCAGTCCTTGAGGCTGCACACCGGTAGGGATAATGGCATGGTGGTCGGTTACCTTCGAATTGTCGAACACCTTTTTCGATTTCAGCAACTTCTTTCCGGCCAGCGGAGCTGTGAAACCCGCATAGTCTTTCAGTCCGGCAAGGATGTTCGGGCATTTGGGATAGATGTCATCACTCAGGAAAGTCGTATCTACACGCGGATAGGTAGCCACTTTCTTTTCGTAGAGTGACTGGATAAGCTGCAAGGTCATGTCGGCCGAGTAACTGAACTTCTTGTTGCATTCCACCTGCAGCGAAGTCAGGTCGAACAGTCGGGGAGGAGCTTCCGTCCCTTTTTTAGCCGAAACATCGGTAACGGTAAAGTCGGAGTTCCGGACGGTTTCCAAAAACTTCTCACCTTCTTCCTTCGACGAGAATTTACCCTTGGTCGAGTTGAAGGTCGTTTCCCGATATACCGTTTTCAGTTCCCAGTAAGGTTCGGGTTTGAAGTTCTCTATTTCCTGCTGGCGCTTTACGATCAGGGCAAGCGTAGGAGTCTGCACTCTTCCGATAGAAAGCACCTGACGGTTCTGTCCGTACTTCAACGTGTACAGACGGGTAGCGTTCATTCCCAATACCCAGTCGCCTATGGCGCGGCTCAGTCCCGCCTCGTACAGCGGCTGAAACTCGGATTGTTCTTTCAGGTTGGCGAAACCTTCGCGAATAGCCTCTTCGGTAAGCGATGAAATCCACAGGCGTTTGACCGGACAGCGTGCTCCTGCTTTCTGCATTACCCACCGCTGAATCAGCTCTCCTTCCTGGCCCGCATCACCGCAGTTGATGATTTCATCGGCCTGCTGCATCAGTCCCTCTATGATATGAAACTGCTTTTCAATCCCCGGATCGTTTATCAGCTTGATGCCAAAGCGGGGAGGAATCATCGGCAAGCTGCTCAGGCTCCACGATTTCCATGCCGGAGTATATTCATGCGGCTCCTTCAAGGTACAAAGATGTCCGAAGGTCCAGGTAACCTGGTATCCGTTTCCTTCGATATATCCTTCTTTCCGGTTTCGTGCGCCTAATACTTCGGCTATGTCGCGTGCCACACTGGGCTTTTCGGCTATGCAGACTATCATGTTTGTTTCCTGATAATTTTATGGTTATTGTCGGGCAAAGTTAGTCAAAAATACTCATATAGCAGTTGTCTGTTGACTCAATTCGCTATTTATGTCCTTCACGCCCTTCACATTCTTGAAAAAATCTTTTTGGCAGGTTTTGTTGTCCGAAAGGAAATAACTTGTCTTTCGGCGACGCAACTTTAAAATTATTACTTATTTTTGCGGCAACAATTATAATATGTAATTACAAATGTCCCAATTAACTCCATTAATAAGTGATCTGGCACTGATTCTGATATGTGCCGGTATCATGACACTTATCTTTAAGAAGCTGAAGCAACCCTTGGTACTGGGGTATATTGTTGCCGGCTTTATTTGTACCCCTCATTTTAAGTTTACTCCTTCCGTAGTCGATTCTGCCAGTATTCATATCTGGTCGGAAATAGGTGTGATTTTCTTGTTGTTTGCTCTTGGACTGGAGTTCAGCCTGAAGAAACTGATGAAGATAGGTGGTCCTGCCATTATTTCGGCATGTACCATTATTTTCTGTATGATACTGGTGGGAGTTTTCGTAGGATGGACGTTCGGCTGGGGGCAGATGGACTGCATTTATCTGGGTGGTATGCTTGCCATGTCGTCTACGACCATTATCTATAAGGCTTTCGATGATATGGGACTCCGCCAGCAACGTTTTGCCGGACTGGTGCTGAGTATCCTGATTCTGGAAGACATTCTGGCTATTGTGCTGATGGTTATGCTTTCTACCATGGCAGTAAGCAAGAATTTCGAGGGAGGCGAAATGGTATACAGCATTCTGAAGCTGGTATTCTTCCTGATACTTTGGTTTGTTGTCGGTATTTATGGTATTCCTCTTCTGTTGAAGCGGGTACGTAAGCTGATGAGTGATGAAACGCTGCTCATTGTTTCTCTGGCATTGTGCTTCGGAATGGTATATATCGCATCGCTGGTAGGATTTTCTCCGGCTTTCGGAGCGTTTATCATGGGTTCTATTTTGTCGGAAACCATCGAGTCGGAACACATCGAAAAGCTGGTGTCGCCCGTAAAAGATTTGTTTGGAGCTATCTTCTTCGTTTCAGTAGGTATGATGGTAGATCCTTCGATGATTGTAGAATACAAGGTGCAGATTCTGGTTATTGTGGTAGCCGTAATTTTAGGACAGACCATTTTTGGTACTGCTGGCGTACTGCTTTCCGGTCAGCCGTTGAAGACAGCCATGCAGTGTGGTTTCAGCTTGACGCAGATAGGTGAGTTTGCCTTCATCATTGCTTCACTGGGTGTCAGCCTGAAGGTGACCAGCCATTTCCTGTATCCCATCGTAGTAGCTGTTTCGGTTATCACCACTTTCCTGACTCCTTATATGATTCGTCTTGCCGTACCTGCCTATCAGGTAATAGATAAGTATATACCGGTTCGCTGGCGTCGCTTGCTGGATCGTTATTCTTCGGGTGCATCGGTTGCAAACCATGGTAATAACTGGAAGAAACTGGTTACGGCCATTATCCGTATCGTATTGATTTACTCTGTACTTTCGGTAGCAGTGACTGCTTTGTTCCTGCATTTCATTGTGCCTCTGGCTGTAGATATGCTGGGAGATTTGTGGGGACGGATATTGGGTAGTATTCTTACCATTGGGGCAATTGCTCCTTTCTTGCGGGCATTGATTATGAAGAAAAACCGTTCGGTTGAGTTTAAGTCGCTGTGGTCGGACAGCCGTTTCAATCATGCTCCGCTTATTTCGCTTATTCTTTTGCGTATCGTTATTGCAATCGGTTTTGTAGTTTTCATCATCGAAAACCTGTTCCGTGCTTCGGCTGCACTGATGGTGGGTATTGCCATTATCCTTGTGTGCGGCATGATTTTTTCACGTTTCCTCAAGAAACAGTCTATCGTGCTGGAACGTACCTTTGTGCGTAATCTGCATTCGAAGGACATGCAGCAGGAATATCTGGGTGAAAAGCAGCCGGAATATGCCGGACGTCTGCTCGACCGTGACCTTCACTTGAGTGATTTTCTGATACCGGAAGAATCGTCGTGGGCGGGAAAGAGTCTGAAAGAACTTGATCTTGGCAAGAAATACGATGTACATGTAGCCTCTATTATCAGAGGAAAGCATCGGTTGAACATTCCGAATGGTGACACATGTATTTTCCCGAACGATACTATTCAGGTGATTGGCACCGATGAACAGTTGTCCGCATTTGCAGCGATTGCGGAAGCTGCCACACATACTTATGATGATGAAGATTTTGAAAAGCACGAAATGAAACTGAAACAATTTGTCGTTGGCAAAGACTCACCGTTCATTGGTTATAGCATTGCTGAATGTGGCATACGCGATAAGTATCATTGTCTGGTAGTCGGCGTAGAATCGGCAGGTGAGGATGCCTTGCGTACCCCTCAGGTACATGCACCGTTTAAAGAAAACGATGTGGTATGGGTAGTAGGTGAAGAAAATGACTTGAACAAACTGTTTACATACAGTTATTAGACAAAACTAATATTAATTATTTAAATGAAACACAATTATGAAAAGTGATCCGAAAGAGTGTCTGTATTGCCAGAACAATGAAACATTGCATAATCTGATGATTGAAATAGCTCCGTTGAGCGTTTCACGTGTCTTTCTGTTTAAGGAACAGACTTACCGGGGACGTTGCCTCGTAGCTTACAAAGACCATGTAAACGACTTGAATGAATTAAGTGATGAAGAACGTAATGCTTTTATGGCCGATGTAGTGCGTGTTACCCGTGCTATGGACAAGGCTTTTCATCCGGAGAAAATCAATTATGGGGCATATAGTGACAAACTTTCTCATTTACATTTTCATCTGGCGCCGAAGTATGTAGACGGTCCCGATTATGGAGGTACTTTTCAGATGAATCCGGGTAAGGTATATCTGAGTGATGCAGAATATCAGGAACTGATTGATGCCATCAAGGCAAACTTATAATAGCTGCCATAAACAAGAACCGGGTATGGATTGTGGAATGTTCCTGCAATTCATACCCGGTTTTTTATTCTTCTTCTTCGTCATTGTCGTCGAAATCGAAGTCAAAATCGTCGAGATATTCCGGAGTAAAGAACTCATCCAGATCTCGCCGGTCTTTCTTTGTCGGACGTCCCGTTCCTTTAGCACGGTTTACGAAACCGCTGATTTTACTCATTTCCAGCAATTCATACTGGTCGGGAGTCGTGACGTTCTCCATTATTTCGGGAACCAGTTTGGCTCCTACACGCTTTTCGATAGCCTGCAACACTTTAAACGAGTATGTAATAGGCGGTTTTTTCACCTGAATTACATCGCCCGGCTTTATCATGCGTGCCGGCTTGGCTTGTGCGCCGTTGATGCATATTCTGCCTTTCTTGCAAGCCTCGGCAGCAATGGTGCGAGTCTTGAATATGCGGGCAGCCCACATCCATTTGTCAATTCTTGCTTCAGCCATGTGTTGTTTGGTTTATTTGTTGTTAAACTGATTCATGGTGTTGTTCAGTCCGGCAAGACAAAAGCTCTTGATGATTTCGCCGGCAGTTTCAAGCCGTTCGGGCATTTGCTGCATGTCTTCATCACTAAACTTTCCTAATACGTAGTCAATCTGTCCGCCTCTGGGAAAATTATTCCCGATGCCGAAGCGAAGTCGGGCGTAATTCTGTGTTCCTAATGTAGCGGCAATGTGCTTCAATCCGTTATGTCCGGCGTCGCTTCCTTTGCCTTTCAGGCGCAGGCTTCCGAAGGGAAGAGCCAGATCATCTACTACTATCAGTACATTTTCCAAGGGAACCTTTTCCTGTTGCATCCAGTACCGCACAGCGTTTCCGCTCAGGTTCATGTAAGTGGAAGGTTTCAACAAGATAAGTTGCTGTCCTTTGAGCGAAAGTGTGGCAGTGGCTCCGTATCGTCCGTCCTTGAAAACAATATTGGACGCCTTAGCAAGGGCGTCCAATACCATAAATCCTATGTTGTGGCGGGTTTCATGGTATTCGGCACCAATGTTTCCCAGCCCTACAATCAAGTATTTCATTGAAAGGGATTTTTTTGTTGTCAGGTAGTTAAATTAAATTATTTACCAGCTGTAGCCTGAGCACCACGAGCAGCACGAGTCAATTTAACAGCACAAACAACAGCTTCTTTTGCGTTCAGCAAAGTCAGACCTTCGAAGTTCAAGTCACCAACTTTGATAGTTTTACCCAGACCCAGGTTAGTAACGTTGATAACCAGACGTTCAGGGATGATGTTGTAAAGAGCTTTCACTTTCAATTTACGGATCTGAAGAGCCAATTTACCACCGGCTTTAACACCTTCTGCCAGACCTTCCAACTGTACAGGAACTTCCATTACGATTGGTTTCTCTTCGTTGATCTGCAAGAAGTCTACGTGCAGAATAGCGTCAGTTACAGGGTGGAACTGGATATCTTTCATAATAGCATTTACAACCTTACCGTCGATGTTCAAGTCTACTACGTAGATATGCGGTGTGTATACCAATTTACGCAAGCCGTCAACTGTTACTGTGAAGTGAGTTGCAACCTGATTTCCGTTTTCGTCTTTCTGCATTCCGTACAATACGCAAGGAACACCATTGTTCTGACGCAAGCTATGAGTAGCTTTTTTACCTGTTTCAGTTCTCAAAGAACCTTTGATTTCGATTGATTTCATTGTTTGAAAATTTTTTGTGTTACTCTAAATTAAGTTGTTTTTTGTTGCTTAATTCGCCATCACACGATGTGGTATATCACACGATGAGCTTAAAAAAGCGGTGCAAAATTAGTGATTATCTTTGAGTTCGCAAAATATTGTAATGGCTTTTTTTTCTTCTCTTGGGCGGAATCGGGACGGAACCTGTCTGGAAAAACCGGTAAAAGCATGAAGAAGGTGGCTGAATGTCGGGGGAAATTTGTACAAAAAATAAAATGTTTTGTACAAAAAATAAAAAAACGTCTTGACATTTTCCGGCAGACGTGCGGCGGTGTCGAAAATAATTTGCCGGTGCCTGCCGGAACCTGTGATTTTGTAGGGCGGAAACAAGAACTTTTATACCTTTGTAGGTGATTGAACGATATTTTAAAAATATAAAAAGATGAAAGGAAAGACGATACTTATTACAGGTGCCACCAGCGGGATAGGAGAAGGGTGCGCACGGAAGTTCGGTTCAATGGGCAGTAATTTGATATTGAACGGGCGCAATGTAGAAAAACTGGAAAAACTGAAACAAGAACTTGTGGCGCAAGGGTGTGAAGTGCTGACCCTGCCTTTCGATGTACGCGACCGTGAGGCAATGAAGCAGGCACTCGATTCTCTTCAGGGTAAATGGAAGAATATTGATGTGCTGGTCAATAATGCCGGGCTGGTTATAGGGCTCGATAAAGAACAGGAAGGTTCGCTCGACGAGTGGGACGTGGTGATAGATACCAATATCAAGGGACTGCTTGCCATGACTCGAATGGTTGTTCCGGGAATGGTGGAACGTCAGTGTGGACACATTATTAATATAGGTTCGGTAGCAGGCGATGCTGCATATGCTGGAGGAAGCGTATACTGTGCGACCAAGGCTGCTGTCAAGGCACTGTCCGACGGACTTAGAATTGATTTGGTCGATACGCCTCTGCGTGTAACAAACATCAAGCCCGGGCTGGTGGAAACGAATTTTTCCGTGACACGTTTCAGGGGAGATAAGGCAAAGGCTGATGCTGTATATAAAGGTATCCGTCCGCTTACCGGCGACGATATAGCAGAAGTGGTGTATTATGCAGCTTCGGCTCCGGCTCATGTACAGATAGCCGAAGTACTGGTTATGCCTACTTATCAGGCCAATGGCACGGTCTGCCATCGTAAGGCGTGATAAAAATAGTAAAAGCTATATCAAAATAGAGTTTGCATACGCTGATATGCTCTGTTTTGATATAGCTTCTGTACCGTACACTCCGGTGTGCGGGGATTAGAAATCAATGTCTATTTTTATTTCATCCGATTTCAGGTGACCGTCGGAGCTGTCGGCAAAATGAGAGTCGTCTTCGTCGGTATGGTGTTCGCTGCTTGCCGGCCCTTGTTCGGTTTCGATATACTGGATGGTTTCCTGTAGTCCGGTCATGAACTTTTCGAAGTCCTCTTTATATAAGAAAATTTTATGCTTTTCGAAGCTGACCTGAGGCGCATTGCCTTCGCCTGAAACAACTTTCTTGCTTTCTGTAATAGCAAGAAACATTTCTCCTTTTCTGTTTTTCTTTACATCAAGATAGTAAATGCGTTTTCCGGCCTTTATAGCCTTGGAGAAAACAATCTCTTTGTCTACGTCTGTTGCTGTATTTCTTTTCAAGTCTTCCATAAATAAAGTATTATAAAACCGCTTCAAATTTGATGATTTTTTTGAAAAATACAAAGAACTGCCCCTAAAAATCTGTCTGAATAATATTTTTGTATAAAAAAGCACGTTATATTTGTTTTGTATGGTAGAAAATAACTATTTTTGCAACTCGAAATTGTATTAAAAATATAGTATGATTAACAGAGTTCTTATTCGTCTTAAGATAGTTCAGATTATCTACGCTTATTATCAGAACGGTGGAAAAAATTTGGATACTGCAGAAAAGGAGTTGTTCTTCAGTTTATCCAAAGCGTATGATTTGTATAACTATCTCTTGCTTCTTATGGTAGAGGTTACACGTTATGCCAACAAGCGGTTGGATGCGGCTAAACACAAACTTGCTCCTACAAAAGAAGACTTGGCTCCCAACACTAAATTTGTGGATAATCGTTTTATTGCTCAGCTGGAGGTGAACAAGCAGCTGAATGAGTTTGCCAGCACCCAGAAGAAGACATGGGAAAACGAGGGTGATTTTATCAAGAATTTGTGCGAACAGATTATGCAGAGCGATATATATAAGGAGTATATGGCAAGCGAAACTTCATCGTACGAAGAAGACCGTGAACTGTGGAGAAAGATTTACAAACGCATCATATTCAATAATACTACTCTTGATGAGGTGCTGGAAGACCAGAGCTTGTATTGGAATGATGACAAGGAGATAGTAGATACTTTCGTGCTGAAGACTATCAAGCGTTTTGATCCGAAGAACGGTGACAAGCAGGAACTTCTTCCGGAATTTAAGGATGAGGAGGATCAGGATTTTGCACGCCGCTTGTTCCGTCGTTCTATCCTGAATGCTGATTATTACCGTCATCTGATCAGTGAGAACTCAAAGAACTGGGATTTGGACCGTGTGGCTGTCATGGATGTTATCATCATGCAGATTGCCCTTGCCGAAATTCTGAGTTTCCCGAATATTCCGATAAACGTATCTCTGAACGAATATGTGGAAATTGCCAAGTTGTATAGTACTCCGAAGAGTGGCGGATTTATCAACGGAACACTGGACGGAATAGTTAATCAATTGAAAAAGGAAAACAAGTTGACGAAAAATTAATATATTTGTTCGCCTAATATTAATTAAACTAAGAAGAATTTATGAATTTGTTAACTGTATTTTTGCAGCAGTCCGGAGGAGGCGATTACTCTTTCCTGATTATGATGGTGGCAATTTTCGCCATTATGTATTTCTTTATGATTCGTCCTCAGAACAAGAAGCAAAAGGAAATAGCAAACTTCCGCAAGAACTTGGAAGTAGGCCAGTCGGTTATTACAGCCGGTGGTATTTACGGAAAAATTAAAGAAATTGAAGATAACGCTGTTATCGTGGAAATAGCATCTGGTGTTAAGATTAAGGTGGATAAGAACTCTATCTATGCAGATGCTCAGGCTCAGACTAAATAAACATAAAAAGTATAGGTCACTATGTTCGATGTAAAGAACATAAAGAGATATTATAGACTGGGATTACGGAAGATCAGAACATTCTTGCTTAGCGATAAGTGCAGGGAGTGTCTGGTCTTCCTGTTTTTTGTGCTGATATCGTTCTGTTTCTGGATGTTGCAGACATTGGATGATTCGTATCAGACGGAATTCAGAGTGCCGGTGCGTCTTAAAAATGTTCCGAAGGAGGTAGTGCTTACTTCCGATTTTCCGGACGATGTACGTATACGGGTGGAAGACAGGGGAACTGTATTGCTGAATTATATGCTGGGAAGAACGTTCTTTCCTATTTCTTTCGATTTCAATGATTACAAGGAGGAGGGGACTCATGTTCGTATCCCGTCTGCCGAGCTGACCAAGAAGGTGGCGGCACAGCTGAATGTTTCTACCAAGGTGTTGTCTATCCGTCCCGATACGCTCGATTTTATTTATACACAGGCAAAGGCGAAAAAGGTGCCTGTCAGGCTATCCGGAACCATACAGGCGGGACGCCAATATTATATTTCACGGATAAGTTTTAGTCCGGATTCTGTTATGGCTTATGCTCCTCAGGAAATATTGGATACCCTGAAAGTAGCATATACGGAAAAACTGTATTGGGAAAATATTTCTGATACGGTAAAGAAGCGTGTAAGTATGTGTAAAATGAAGGGGGTCAAGTTTATTCCGTCTTATAATGATTTATCGATCTATGTCGATATGTATTCGGAAAAGACAGTCGAGGTTCCGGTTATGGGCATTAATTTCCCTGCGGGAAAAGTACTTCGTACGTTCCCTTCGAAGGTGCAAGTAACCTTTCAGGTCGGGTTGCGGCACTTTAAAGATGTTTCATCGGACGATTTCTTCATAGGAGTAACTTACGAGGATGTATTGAAAGCGAAGGAAGACAAATTGCCTTTGGTGGTAAAAGGAGCTCCCGATTTTGTAAGTCATGTTCGCGTGAATCCGTCATCTGTCGATTATTTGATCGAACAACAAGCTGTAGAATAATATAAGTTATGGTCAGACTGGGGATTACCGGAGGTATAGGAAGTGGAAAGTCGTATGTGGCTCATCTGCTCGAGAAGGCAGGTTTACCTGTATACGATACCGACACGGAAGCGAAACGCTTGATGCTTTCTGATATGGACATTCGCAAGGGGCTGGTTGACTTGTTGGGTGAAGAAGTGTATATCGGTGAGAAGCTCAATAAGCCGTTGCTGATTGGTTATTTGTTTGCGAACGAGGAACATGCTGCACGTATCAATTCCATTGTACATCCGTGTGTAAAGAAAGATTTTCTCCGTTGGGCGGTTTCCAATGCGGGGCATGAAATCGTAGCATTGGAAAGTGCTATTTTGTATGAGTCCGGTTTCGACGATGTAGTAGACTATGTAGTTGCTGTTTATGCTCCTTTAGATATCCGTATTAAGCGGGCGATGGAACGCGACGGGGCGACGGAAGAGCAGGTAAGAAGTCGTATTGCTTCACAGATGGATGAAGAGGTGAAACGCAATCGGGCTGATTTTGTAGTTGTGAACGATGGAAGGCCCTTGCTCCCGCAGGTGGAAGAATTGCTGAATACCATAAAAAATAGAAAAGGTGAGCAAGATGCTTGTGTATGTCGTATATGAGTTGTATTTTTGTTTAATATAATAACTAAAAATAATAAAATCGTATGTTGAAAACTATTTTAGCTATCTCAGGCAAACCGGGATTGTATAAACTGATTTCTCAGGCTAAAAATATGCTGATTGTAGAAGCTGTCGATAATAAGAAAAGAATGCCTATCTATGCCAGCGATAAGGTGATTTCATTGGGTGATATCGCCATGTATACAAATGATGACGAAGTGCCTTTGGCAACTGTTCTTGATTCTGTAAAGAAGAAAGAAAACGGTCAGGTAGCTGCTTTGGATTACAAGAAAGCATCAGTAGAAGAGTTGCACGCTTTCATGGCTGAAGTATTGCCGGAATATGATCGCGATCGCGTACATACCAGTGATATCAAGAAACTGATTCAGTGGTACAACTTGCTTATCTCAAGCGGAGAAAGTGATTTTGTGGAAGAAGCTCCTGCTGCTGAAGAGGCTGCTGCAGAAAATGCTGCTGAATAAATAGCAAGATAATTTTGAATTTGTAAAATCGGGCGAAGCTAACTTGTGGGAAGTGGCTCCGCCCGATTTTTTGTTTTTGTCCTTTGGGGAAGAGAGGACAATAAAAAAAGAAGGTATCTTCTTGCGAGGATACCTTCTTTCAATTTCTTTTGTGGTATAAAGTTATGCTTCAGCAGGAATAACAGAAACGAAGCTCTTGTCTTCGCGACCTTTCTTGAAACATACTGTACCGTCTACCAATGCGTAAAGAGTGTGATCGCTACCCATACCAACGTTTTCACCTGGGTTGTGAACTGTTCCTCTTTGACGAACAATGATGTTACCAGCTTTGCAAGCTGAACCACCGAATATCTTTACGCCTAATCTCTTACTAGCTGACTCACGGCCGTTCTTAGAACTACCTACACCTTTCTTATGTGCCATTTCTTTCTACTTTTTTAATGATTAAGCAATAACTTGTTTGATAGTCAATTCAGTAAACTGCTGACGGTGACCGTTCAGTTTTCTGTAACCTTTTCTTCTCTTTTTGTGGAATACCAATACTTTGTCACCTTTTACCAAGTGAGAAACTACTTCGCATACCACTTTTGCACCTTCTACAGTAGGAGCACCTACAGTAACAGTACCGTTGTTGTCTACCAACAAAACTTTGTCAAATTCAACAGTTGCACCGTTTTCAGCATTCTGGATGTGGTGAACAAACAGTTTTTTGCCTTCTTCAGCTTTGAACTGCTGACCGTTAATTTCTACAATTACGTACATTTTAAATATATATTAAACGGGTTTCTTCCGCAAGGTGAACCGTTCTCATCCGGTTGCTTTTCTACCTCCACGGATTAAAATCGGATGCAAAGGTACTGCTTTCTGTTCATATTACCAACAGTTTAGAGAGAAAAATGTATATTTTTTTAAAGTTCGGCCAGAGTTTTCATGATTGCTACATGAGGATATGATGCGAGTTCTTCACGGGTAGTAGCTCCGTGCAGCACTCCGGCAAAATCAACTCCGGCGGCTTGCGCGGTTTCTGCGTCTACTGTGCTGTCGCCGATATATAAAACATTTTCTTTCTGACAGCCCAGGTGCTCGATGGCAAACAGGAGTCCTTCGGGAGAGGGCTTGGGGCATTGCACATCTTCACCTCCGACTATGATATTGAGAAAATTTTCCGGTAGTTTCTTGCCTAACAATTCCATGATACGATAGCGGTATTTGGTCGAAATGATACCAATTTGGGCTCCATTCGCTTTCAGCCGGGTCAGCACATCTATGGTTTCTGGAAAGAGAAAAGTGTTGACTGTCATGTGGGTATCAGCTTCTTTAACGTATTCTTTCCGGTACAGTTCCAGTGTGTCGGCATCGGTTATGCCAGTCATGATGGAGAATGATTCTTGTAAGGTTTTGCCAATTGTCCGTTTGATGGTATCATCGGTTATCCCTGTATGGTGATGGCGTTCCAGTACATTTCGGTAACACATGACAATTCCTCGGGAAGAGTCGGCAAGAGTATAATCGAAGTCGAATAAATAAACGTTGTATGATTTCATTTTCAATATAGGGTTAGCTGACTAAGAATATTTCGGATTGGGGTTTTACAACATAATTTTGCCAGGGCGATCTTTTTGAAGTTTTACGGATACGCATTCAAGAAGAGGCTCTGGCAAAATTAAAAAACGGGTTTTTATTCCATTGGTTGATAATTCTTGGCCAAACCTCCTTCACTGGTTTCTTTATAGAGTGAAGGCAAGTCGTGACCAGTTTGCTTCATTACTTCTACGACCTTATCGAATGATACACGATGGTGTCCGTCGGTAAAGGCTGAGTAAATATTGGCATCAAGAGCACGGGCTGCGGCATACGCATTACGTTCGATGCAAGGAATCTGTACCAGTCCGCATACGGGGTCGCATGTCATGCCTAAGTGGTGCTCCAGTCCCATTTCGGCGGCATATTCTATTTGTGCCGGACTGCCTCCAAACAACTGGCTTGCTGCTGCCGATGCCATAGAGCAGGCAACTCCCACTTCTGCCTGACAACCAGCTTCTGCTCCCGAAATGGAAGCATTATGCTTGACGATGTTGCCGACAAGTCCGGCTGTCGCGAGTGCACGAAGAATACGGGCATCGCTGAAATCCCGGCTCTTTTGCAAATGATATAGAACGGCCGGGACTACTCCACATGCTCCACAAGTAGGTGCGGTTACGATTTTTCCTCCCGATGCGTTTTCTTCACTTACGGCAAGAGCGTAGGCAAATACCAGTCCGCGTGAGCGAAGAGAATCCTTAAACCCTTTGGCACGGATGTAGTAGGAAGACGCTTTTCGTCGCAGATTCAGAGGGCCTGGGAGAACTCCCTCTGCATCCAGTCCGCGATGGATGGCTTCCTTCATGGTTTCCCACACTTCGGCAAGGAACTTCCAGATATCAGGACCTTCACATTGTTCTACATATTCCCAATAGCTTCGTCCGGTATGCTCGCACCAGTAAAGTATCTGGTTCATGGTATTCATATTATATACCTCAGGAGTTGCATTCTTGTCTTGTCCTTCTTCGGCCAGTGCGCCTCCTCCTACGCTGAAGACGGTCCATTCTTCGGTCTGTTTCTTATTCTTGTCGAACGACTTGAATGTCATTCCGTTCGGGTGGAAAGGAAAGAATACATGAGGTTTCCACAATATCTCTACGGGAGCATGAGGCTGAAGTACGTCCAGAATAGCGACATCAGTCATGTGTCCTTTACCGGTAGCTGCAAGGCTTCCGTAAAGCGTGACTTGAAAAGACGATGCCTCCGGATGGCGGGCAAGGAACTGTTCGGCTGCTTTTCTCGGTCCCATCGTATGGCTGCTTGAGGGACCCGTACCAATGCGGTATAATTCTCTAATTGATTTCATAATACAAAGATACTGTTTTTTTATTTTAAATCGACTACCGTTATGCCTGCTCCTCCAAATTGTACATGTTCATCCTGGAAGTGTGCTACTCCCGGCACGGTAGCGAGATATTGGCGTATAAGTGTGCGAAGAATACCTGTTCCGGTTCCGTGCAGAATACGTACACGGCTTACTCCGACAAGTATAGCATCGTCGATAAAATAAGTTACGGCCTGTATGGCTTCATCGCCTCTCATGCCTCGCACGTCGATATCCTGCTTGAAGTTCAGCTTCTTTTCGTACATGCGATCTTGCGTTTCACTGCTGACGAAAGTTGCCTTCGCCGTATTGAGAGTTTGCTTGGGAGCTTCGGTACGTTCCAGTCGGTCTGCTTTCACATTGGTTTTCATCAGTCCGAACATGACTATGGCATTTTTTCCGTTGAGCTCCATAATTTGTCCTACGCTGGTTTGTCCTTTGATGCGTACATAGTCGCCTGCCTGAAGCGGGATGACTTTAGGTACCGGCTGGACTGCTGGCTGATTGGCTTGTTTACTCTTTTTGTCTTTCTTGCGTTCTTGTTTTTCGCGCAGTTTTTCCATCTTGCGTGCTATTTTTTCTTCCATAGCCGCTTTGTCAGCCTCTTCTACCTGTTGGCGGAAGTCGGTCAGTTCCTGACGTGCCATGCGGGTACGTTCTTTTTCTGCCTGCGCTTCCTTGATGGTACGGATTGTATTTTCTATTTTGGCATTCGACTCTTGCAACAGATGTTCTGCGTCTTCTCGTGCCTTTTTCAAGATTTCCTTGCGGCTTTTTTCCAGTTCTTCCAGCTCTTTTTCGTAACGGGCAATGGTGTCTTCCATTATTTTTTCCCGTTTGCGGATGTTCTGGCGTTTAGTTTCCCAATAGCGCTTGTCGCGTACAATATCTTGCAGATACTTGTCACTCTGTATGTATTCGCTTCCCACTATTTCCGAAGCATCGGCTATGACCTCTTCCGGAAGTCCGATTTTTCGAGCAATCTCTACGGCAAACGAGCTTCCCGGATTGCCAATCTGCAACTGGAAAAGTGCACGCATCTCGTGCCGGTCGTACAACATGGCACCATTTACTACTCCTTCATGGTCTTCGGCAAAGTGTTTCAAGTTCTGATAATGGGTGGTAATTACTCCAAATGTTTTTTTTGCATTGAAACGTTTCAATACAGCTTCTGCAATGGCTCCGCCGATTTGCGGTTCTGTACCTCCTCCGAACTCGTCGATCAGTATCAGGCTTTTTTCGTTGCAGTACTTCATCATATTCTTCATATTTGTCAGATGTGAAGAATAAGTACTCAGATCATCTTCAATACTTTGCTCATCACCTATATCGATAAAGATACTGCTGAAGATTCCGGCGTGACTGCGTTCGTGCATGGATACCAGCATACCGCATTGAAGCATATATTGCAATAGTCCGACCGTTTTCAGGCAGACGGACTTTCCACCAGCATTGGGACCGGAAATCAACAGAATACGCTGTCCGGTATTCAGTTCGATATCGAGAGGTACTACCTTTTTATTATGTTTGGCTAAAGACATCTGGAGAAGCGGGTGTACAGCTTCGAACCAGTCTATTACCTGCCGATGCTCGAACGACGGTTTGATACCTTTGATGTCGATGCCCAAAAGTGCCTTTGCCCGGATAAAGTCGATTTCGGCAAGAAACTCGTATGATTGAAGAATAGCCGGAACCTGCGGACGTACTGTGGCTGAGAATTCGGTGAGTATACGGATTATTTCACGACGTTCTTCTCCTTCCAGTTCACGGATACGGTTGTTGGCTTCCACAACTTCGGCCGGTTCGATAAATACTGTTTTTCCGGTAGCCGATTCATCGTGTACGATACCTCGTATTTTTCTCTTCATGCCAGGAGCAACAGGTATCACAAGTCGCCCGTCGCGCATAGTAGGAGCAACGTCCTTGTCGACATAACCTTCCGATTGAGCTGCACGCAGGATATTGTTCAGGCTTCGGGATATACTTCCTGTAGTAGACGCCAGTTCGCGGCGGATACGTAGAAGTTCGGAAGAAGCATTGTCTTTTACCTTTCCGAATTTATCGAGTATATTATTGATGCGTGTGATAAGTTGGGGAAATACCATGATATCTCCAGCCAGTTCATGCAAGGCTGGGTAGGGAGAATGAACATCGTCATCGTTTGTTTGTTCTTCCTCGTCTGTTTGTTGCAGAAAGCGTACGATGTCGCGTATCGTTTCCAGCGAACGGCGAAGATCGAACAATTCCTGTTCATCCATGTACATACCCTCTACACGTATACGCTTGAGTGACGGACGGACATCAAAAAAGTACTGGCTTGGGAAATCATCCTCCTCTTGGGTGATACGGACAAATTCCGTTACTTGCTCCAGCCGGCGGTTTATTTCGTTATAATCATCGGAAAAGTCCATTTGGTCAACTCTTTCTTCTCCCAGCGTGCTGAGACATTTGGTCTTTAAAAGCTGACGTATTTGGTCGAATCCGATTTTCTGTTCAAAGTTTTGCGGATATATCATTGTTTGATATTAGTCTATATTTATATATGAGTTTTCGAGGTACAAAGTTACGATAATAGGAAAAAATAATCAAAAAAGGGGCAAATTATTTGCAGATTTGGAAATAATGCGTACCTTTGCAACGCTTTTGAAACGAAGCACTCTTGTAAGAGAGTTTTGGAGAGGTGGCAGAGTGGTCGATTGCGGCGGTCTTGAAAACCGTTGT
>ENA-ORUI01000132-ORUI01000132.1-human-gut-metagenome-genome-assembly--contig:-NODE-132-length-93845-cov-8.046231_pt1 | contig 93845 bp, 84 predicted proteins | sample MGYA00242078_ERZ509205 | MGnify/ENA primary metagenome ERZ509205 (study PRJEB26280, sample SAMEA2338828) | human gut metagenome | biome: human gut; feature: human-associated habitat; material: faeces... | reverse complement strand
TATCGGCCGCGCACCCTATACCAACTGGATTGGAAAGATGCAGGAGGTCGACAAGGAGATCGTCATGCGGTCGCTCGCCTCGGTGGGCATGGAGGCTTATGCGGAGCGCACGATGGACAAGATGTCGGACGGCGAGTGCCAGCGCATCATGATCGCACGGGCGTTGGCGCAGGATACGCCGATTATCCTGCTCGACGAACCCACCTCGTTTCTCGATATGCCCAACCGCTACGAATTGTGTACACTGCTGGCACGGCTGGCGCATGAAGAAAACAAGTGCATCCTTTTTTCCACGCACGAGCTGGATATCGCCCTCTCGCTTGCCGATGCGATAGCCCTTATCGACCCACCCCAGTTGTCGTATATGCCGACCGAAGAGATGCGCCGGAGCGGCTGCATCGAGCGGCTGTTCCGAAATAATTGTGTGACGTTCGATGCCACGACAGGATTCATAAAAGTGGGACAATGACTAAGGAATATATCATAGAGAATTTCACAGCAAATATCAGCGTGGACGAATATATTTCACGCTTCCGGGACGAAAAACGTTTTGTCGAATTTTGCAAACAATGCCCCAACTACGGTAATAGTTGGGGATGCCCGCCGTTCGATTTCGATACCGGAGAATTTCTGCGCCAATATGAATATGCCCACCTGATGGCCACGAAAATAATTCCGGTCGAGAAAAATATTCCGATAGACAGAACGCAGGAATTGATTAAACCGGAACGGCTCAGGATAGAAAGGGAATTGCTGGAAATGGAGCACAGATACGGAGGTCGGGCATTCGCCTATGTAGGAAAATGCCTATACTGTCCCGATTCCGAATGCGCCCGCAAATGCAACCGTCCTTGCCTGCATCCGGACAAAGTACGTCCCTCGCTTGAAGCATTCGGGTTCGATATGACACGAACACTCTCGGAACTTTTCGGGATAGAGCTGCTTTGGGGAAAGGATGGTATTCTACCGGAATATCTTGTGATTGTAAGCGGATTATTTCATAATTCGGCAGAAAATATTATCAGTCATACGAAGCGTAATCAGGATTCAGGAAACCTATAATCTTATTACCCTCATTGATAACAAAAGTCCCTGCAATCCGAATTATAGATTGAGGGACTCGATGAAAGTGAATGTAAAAACTAAAAGAACAACTCTACTTTCGTATGCCTGTTGACTTCGACCGGTACATGGTCGGCTATGCCGCCTCTGCTTACCTTGACGATGCGTTCGATCGGTATGCCACGCTTTTTCAATTCTGCAACGATATAATCCGCTCTCGATGTACTTAATGAACCATTAAGCACAGGAGTTCCAGTCGAACTGTCGGCCGCACCGGTTACTCTCAAGGATAATCCGTATTTCTTGGCCACGCGAGCCAGTTCATCAAGGTTAAGCATTTGGGAAGCATCCGTCAGGTGCGCCGTATTGAGGTTAAAAAAGAAATAGACAGGCGACCCGATGCAATTCCCGGCTTGTATGAGTTCCGTCCTTTCAGAGACGATTATGCCCGGTTTCTCGGCATCATCTCCGTTGTTGCCATATCCAATACTTGCAGAATCAAGCGGCGAGATTCCATCCCAATGCCGGTTTTTCAATCTTGCCCGTAGTGAGTTCAATCCGCTGTAATTATTTCTGGGATAACCTTGACGGCGGTCGGTCTCATCGTCATTAACCAGATGACCGTACTTGTCAAGCAATCCTTCTATTTCCAGAATTTTCTTCAATTCTGCGAGCGTCCGTCGGTTGCGGTCGTACCAGTCTTTATAACGCTTGTTTTCTCCGGATAAGATATTGGCATGATCCACGAGCCACTCATTCTGACGAATGTAAGATGTCGCATCAACCGCGCGTTTCCAACCGACCTTTCCGAGATGAAACGTGAAACCGGCGGTCAGCGATACCATGTGGTCGCCGAGGCGGTTCGGGCGTCCGTAACCATCGAAGTCCTGAAAGGTGGTCGTGCCGGAGAGTTCCAACATGGCACTTACTCGTTTGGAAATCCGATATTCTCCCTGTACGCCATACGAAACAGTAAAGGGATTATTCCCGTTAGAGGCATTGTGCAACAGGCCGACACCGGCAAAGGGAGCAAGATTCCAGCGTACCTGTTCTTGCCGGGCATATCTGCAGCCAAGGACATTCCACAGCAGATCCGCATGGATATGGTGGTAGTCCTGATTGGACAATGTTCCATCTTTGAACTGCACACCGCTGTAATTGATACGTGCGCCGACGGACGGAGTGAACCATTTTCCGACTGCGAAACTGTACGAGGGTTTCAAGCGTCCGAAGAGGTCTTCGCAGCCGAGAGGTGTGCCGAGAAAGGCGGACGTACCCCCGGCAATACTGACAAACCAGTTGCCAGTCCGGGATGCCGGAAGTACCACTCCGTCAAGATAGACGGGCTGTATCGGTTGCCGTTCCTCCGAGACATTATAGTACGGTGTATGTTGTACAGTATCCACCTGTACGGGTTGTACACTTGCCTGCGCCTGCAACGTGCAAAGCACGGCCAATATAAAAAAGATCTGTTTCGTCATATTCCAATGATATTATTCGTTATACTTTTTGATTTGTAATAAGGCGTACGCCACTTACCGTTTGGGTTTCTTGCCAATGGCCGGGCGCATCATGCGGCTCGCCATCCTCATGCAGCGGAGTGCCCATGCACGGTTGTCCTCGTCCTCGTCGCGTCCCCATTTCAGGTCGCTGCCGCCACCTCCGCCGCCACGAGTTTCGGCAAAAGTGGTGGCATCATCGACCATACCGAGAAACAGCATCGTCGCGCAGTGCATCACGTCTGTACCTTGTTCCGCTATGGACTGGACGAGCGAGCCGTCGAACAGTTGCCGTTCCGCCACGTCCATCTGTGCCGATACGTTCCTATACTCGCCGACCACATTTTCCAGCAGGACATCCTTGAGCAACGTGTCCACTTTGGAATGTACATCATGGGAGTATTTGTAGGCTTCCTCCTTGAGTTCCCCGGTACGTTCCTCAATGGCATCCATGTTCTCTTTCAGCTCGGCAAGCTGCCGGTCAGCCGTCTGTAACTTCTCCTGCTTATCTGCCAGTTGCCTGTTGATTCCGGCCAGTTCTTTTTCCAGACTTTTCACTTGTGCGGCTAATTGTTCAGCATCACCCTTGTTCGCTTTCAAATCCTGTTCGGCTGCCGATAGCAGGGCCTCTTTTTCGGCTTTCGACTTCTCAAGGTTATCGACCATTGTCGTAAGCCCCTTGACCCTGCGCTCTGCCAGACGGATGTCCGATTGGAGGTCAGCCAGAACTTTTTGATGACGGCTGATATTTTCCTCGATGGTCGTACATTCTTCCGATAGCATACGGCGGTATTCTTCGGTAGTCCTGTGCCGTGCGCCTGTTTCGGATATGCTTGTTCCTCTCGACATTCCCCACCTTGTATTGACTTCGGTGAAAAAGTCGGTATGAAGCTGTTTCATCCTTGCGCTGTATTCAAACTTGTCCTTACCGGCGAATATTTCCTTGTACGCAAAGCGACCGTCTTTGATTGGCAGGAGCGTACAGTGGACGTGCGGATTCAATTCGTCAAGGTGTACGATGAATGCGGCGATGTTCTGCTCGCCATATTTGCCACTCACGAATGAATAGACGTCTTTCGCCCAGCGTTCAATATCGCTTTCTCTTTTGATATGGATATTGTCCGCATCTTTCTCGAAATCCACTTTCTGCGTGCCGAATGCGAGTTCGTGCATCCGCTTACGGGAACCGCCGAAAATGAAGTTCACCACCGTGCGGTACTTCGGTTCTGCCAGTCCTTCGTTGGGGTCTTTGATTCCACGCCTCTCCAATATGTCCGCCATCCGTTCGGGAATGTTGCGGCTCGTGTCGATGGGACGTACCTTGCCTCCGGGTGCAATCTCGAAGTTCAGGTGTTTGCGTGTGGGGTCGTAATTCCCCTTATTCATAGCGTACTTTTCCGCCCTTTCACTGCGATCACGCAAGTGTTCGTTACTTTGGGCTGTGGTGATGCCTTTCGACACCTTCACATCAAGTACCTGTTTTTGATCTGCCATACTCTTTTCGTGTTGTTTCGGACAATCCGTCCTGTCCCAGCTTGCTGCTTGCCCGGACAGCCTCCCGACGGTCGATAGACGGTCGGGGTATTAGGCTCCCCCTTCCCTTTGTTTCGTGGCAGACGGGCAAGCCCGTGTGCCTCCTATAACCGGCAGGATGACCGTTAAGGGATGGAGGCGGATTGTTCGCGTTATACAATCTGTTTTCGACTCCCGGTTCAATCCACCATCGCCTGTGCCTTCGCCAGAAGCGATAAAAAGGGTTTGCGAAGCGATTTGAGGCGTTCTTGGTCTTCGTCCATGTCGAAGTCCGTCACTGATGCCTCGGTGTCGAGAATCAGCCCGGCGAGGTCTTTGGCGGACTCGATGAAAGCTGCCCATTCTTCGCCGAGGTCAAGCCGGAAGAAATCCACAAGCGGCGAACTGTCATCGAATCTCGACTTGTGCAGGATTTTTTGCAGGGCGGCGTGGGCGATGCAGCACAGGGCTGTTTCACGATGTTCCGTGACCAAAGTGCCGGAATGTGCGGAGGTCGTGATGGAATGGGTGTCCGAACAGTGTCCGGCGTCACGGTCGGCAATTTCAGCCTTTGCCAGACTTACGAGTTGTCCACACATTACGCCAGTTTCGGCAGCGGTCGTTTTGCCGATTACCCAATCGGACAATACCTCACGGAGCTGTCCGGCAAAGTCCGGCTGCTCCTGTGCATCGCGGGGCTGTGCTGCCTGACCGGATTGTACGGTCATGGTAATGACCACGCTTTTGGGAAGCTGGATGCGGGTCAGCAAGCCGAATGCCTCCATTGCACTCAAAAAAGAACGGACGGTAGCCCTGTGCCAATGCCACTCCGATGCGAGGTCGGAAACGGTCAGGTAGCACTGGTTGGGTTGCAGCACGTAGTCCTTCTTTCTTAAAAACGGGGAAACGAAACCTGCCAGTGATTTGTCCAACAGGTCACAGTACGCTTCGGTGCGTGTCTTGCGTTCATCCCCTTTCTCCTTGAGATATTCGAATACCTCCCTGTCTGCCAATATGGAAACAGGTATCTTTTGGTTATTTTTCATTTTCATTCGGTTTTAATGATTCATATTGTGCGGATATGTCAGTGTTGCCGCTGTCCGCTTCATGCGGCAGATTTGCGTGATGATTGTCGTGATAGGATTCTGACAGCATTCCGGGATGCTTTGCCCATCCGGAAAGTGTCCCCGTGTCCTTGCATTCGGACATGACCCGAACGGAGGGATAGAACAGGGCTGCCAGAAGAAGATAGGTAATGGTTATCGCCAAGGTGTACAGATGCGGCACAAAGCCGATGACCAGTGCGACCGATGCGAGTGTGACAAATGCACCGGGGCGGTCAAGCAACCTGCGTAACCAGTTGTCCGTCCATCGGAACGAGAACATTGCGGCACAGACACCGGTAGAGAGTAGGATTCCAAACTCACCCATATGTCCACAGGCATATACATAATGGAAAAGAAGCAGGCATATCAGCCATACTTGCACATACAGTTTACGGGCGTTGCCGCTTCGTGCCATTGCCATGTAAAAGGGTGTCATGAACCGCTTGTTGTTCTTGTACAATGACATTGATACCCCGAAAGGTATCGCGCAGAAAATGAGTAGCAGGATATTCAGTAACATAAGTAATAGGGCTTTTCGGGTATGGGAGTGGGGCGCACAATGAGTTCCAACTGGACAATACCGTATGTCGCCAGTCGGATAAGGGTTTCGGCATCCTTGGGCGAAAAGTACATGGCCGCTTTCTTGATGCGCTGCTTGAATGTACTGTCTTGCTTTCGGTAGATGGCCAAAGCCTTGTCCAGTTCGTGTTCGGGAATAGTCCATGTCGTACCCTCGGCGTGTATGCCGTTCGTCTTGAAGGCACGCAGCACCAATGTACGGGAAACGAGGTAATCGGTGCGGTCGGTTCTTGAGATGATATGCTCCTTGTAGAGATTGTCATCGGCAACCTCTATCCACGTCCGGTAGGTGTTGATGCAATAGACCATCTGTCGGTATAAACTTTCTCTCATATGAAATTCATCAGCACGTCGGACTTGTCTTTCTTGTATTTCAGGAACCCGCTTTTGGAGTGAAGTTCCAAATCGAGGCATAGGTCCCCGTACATCTGCTCCAAAGAATCATAGATGGTAACAAGGATGCTGTTTACATTACCCTCCGTATCAGTCTTGGCGTTCATCTTGAACATCTGTCCGAAAGCGGGATTCGAGTATGCACAAGTGCTATGACCGAATTTTTCCGTCCGCATCGGGATATGGTGGTAAAGCGTGATCAACTCCATGTCGTCCTCGAACATATCCATTACTTCGTCCAGTTCGTAAGGGGTGCGCAACGGAAACGTAAGCAGCACATAGTCGCCGTAGAACTGCGGTTCTTCCATCGTCGTCACATCGAGCAACTGCGGAAGTTGCAGGGGGACGAATGCCATGAAGTCATTATAAAAATGTCGTAACATATTCATATATTTTTCTGTTGTCATATTTTACAGCGTGTGTATGAATGCTTCCATCAGCATTCCGGGCAGCTCGTCCAAGCGGTTGTCTCCTGGGTGCAGCATCCTGCCCAACTCTCTGAAAGCGTCGGGTGTCTGCGAGGCAAGCATATCGAGTTGCTCTCTTTCTTCGGCTGAAAGCAACGCCAAGCAGAAACCGTCCAACGACGAATAAGGCTGGAGAAGCATCCAGATGTAGGCTTGTGCCTGTGCCGGTGTCTTGACTTTTTGATTGCAGATGTCGTCGATACAGGTTCGGACATTCTGAATCAGCCTGCGGTTGGTGCGCATGGCCAAATAAATCATGGCATTGCGATAGGTGATGTCGTTCCGTTCGGCGGCAAGAAATACCTGTGCGCAGCATCGTTCCGTGTCATGCGTGATGTCGGAAAGATTCTCGCCGTCGAAATCAGGCAGACGTGAAAGGAATGCCCGGTACACAGCATCCTCCTTTTCGATAAAGGTCGTCAGGTCTGCCATACAATGAATACCGTAATCAATCGTTTCAGCAAGGGTAGCTCGATAAGTGGCAAGAATATGTTGTCGGTTTCTCTGACTGACGGGCTGGTTATCCAATGAGGCAAAGAACGGCCGGATTGTTTCAGCCACACGATGCAACTCTTTGTCTTCAAGATGCGGCGAGATTTGTTCTTTTACCCACAGTATATCCTTATAAGTGCGTGTTTGAGACAGCACCATCCGTGAAAATTCCATGCGGATGGAATCATGTATCTGTTCACACTCTTCTCTTACAGTGGAATGAAGCCGGCCAAGCGTATCACATTCGAGATACAGGAATACGGAATCCCTCAATGTTTGCCATTGCTTGAGGTGTCCGGTCAATTCTTTAATGGAGAGTCTTTTCTGCCTGCGTATGTCAGACAGGTATTCCCTGTATGTTCCGGCAGGGTCATTCTTGGCTTTCGCCAATCGTTTGCCATTGCCGTTGTCGCATGACGCGCATAGGAATACGGCAATCGAAACGGCAATTATTTTGGCAAAGATTATCGGCTGTTTTAAGTTCGATTTTGATGTTTTCATACTATATTATTTCGTACTATTTAGTGCAAAACTATATATTATTTTTGATACTTCGCATCCGAAAAACCGTATTTTGCGCATTTTTTAATATCGTACTTAATAGTATGATTACCAATGAAAACAAGTGAAGATAAAAACATGAAAAATGTACGATTTTCGTTTTTTAATATAGTATGATTCAGATACTCGAATAAAACTTGTATATTTGCACTTGTTATCATGAATATTGTATATTGATATGGCAAAAGTCGGTTATATATTCGAGGCGAATTCCTACGATGCGTTTGATGCGGATAAGGAATGGATGCGCCAGTACGGGTGTGTACAAGTGGTTGAAGAATCGGTCGGACACGAGACGCTCAGACCGAGATGGAAACAACTGATGTCGAATCTTGAAAGAGGCGACGAATTGGTGGTGTCAAAATTCAGCAATGCCGTGCGTGGTTTACGGGAACTATCGGCATTGATCGAGCTATGCCGCATCAAGGTCGTGCGTATTATCTCCATTCACGATAAAATTGACACCGACAACAAATTGTTTCCGGACACGACACCGGCGGAAGTATTGGCCATGTTCGGGGCATTACCGGAGGAAGTGGCTGTTTTGCGGAAGTCGTCAGATAAGATTATACGCCTGCAGCAGAGTATCAGTATTCCGATTACCAAAAAAAGTATGAGTAAAACTGAACGGGACAAAAAAATCGTGGATATGTATAACAATGGGTATTCAATCCGTGATATTTGGAAAGAGAGCGGTGTCCGGAGTAAAAGCACCGTGTACAGCATTCTCAATAAATACAAGGTTCAGCTTAACCGAACACCGGGACGCGTGCCGGGCATCCGGAAATAGAACTTATAAATCAAATATGGATATTGAAAATCAGTAGATTACTTGCGTAATTCATTATTTTTTCGTATCTTTAAGTTGGATATAACTATAAAAAATAAGACCTATGGGAGATATTATAATTTTATTGTTGGTATTTTTGGTAGTGGGCAGGCTCTTGAGGGGCGTCTTCGGCGGATTCAGTAAAAGCAGTTTTCGGGATGACAAATAAGTTTGGATTGTTATAACAGGCGGATATTTGTTAATTTTGCACCGTATTCATTAAAATCAAGAACAATATGACAAAAGCGGAAATTGTCGCTCAGATCTCACGGCAGAGCGGAATTGAGAAAACGGTTGTGATGACTGTGGTGGAATCATTCATGGAAAATGTAAAAGAGTCGATGGTTGCGGGAAACGAGGTGTTCTTGCGCGGCTTCGGCAGCTTTGTTATAAAACGGAGAGCTGAAAAGACGGCCCGGAACATTTCGAAGAATACGACAATTAAAATTCCCGCTCACAACATCCCTGCATTCAAACCTGCCAAAGCATTTCTGAATGCGGTAAAAGAGAACAAGTAGAGTATAAAAGTACAGATGGTGCAACAACACCGTAATGAGTAAAACAAAAGCGACCCAAAGGCCGCTTTTGTCGTGATAAGGCAAGGATTATTTCTTGCCTTTTTTCGCTGGTTTGGCCGGCTTTTCAGGAGTTTCCTCCTTCTCGACGGGCGGATAGAACTTGACGGCGACCATCACGATACGGTTGTGTTTCACACCGCTTTGGTCGCTCCATTCTTCGGGCTTGAAATACCCCTCGACGGTCAGCATCGTACCCTTGGTCAGTTGGTCGAACGACCCGGTGTTCTCGTTTTTACGCCACGCCTCAAAATTCATAAAGGCGGAAACGCGTTTGGATTCCTCGCCATTATTCTCCAGTCGGCTTACTGCCAGAGGGAAACGTGCTACACTTGCGTTGGTGAACTGACGGATTTCTGCATCCTTTCCTACGAAACCGGTTACTACGAAATTGTTTTCAATCTTTTTCATAATGAATTGTTTTTAGAAGTTATTAAATCAATTTTACGCTGCCTCAAAAAGTAGGTGCAGTTAAGGGAATGCACCAAGGCCGGACGCATCAATACTCTTTATTTTTGTCCGTAGGCAAAACCAGAAGGCTCGATAAAGGAAGATTGTACGGCTGTGCCATTGGTCAAGACTTCCAAAGTCGTTCCCGTCTGCATACTATCTTTGCATCGGAAAATGATGATGACTTCGGCGGAAAACTATTCTGAAAATGAGCGGAAAGCCGTAGTTGCAGGGGAAGTGAAAGAGCAATCCGTCCACCGGCACAATGGTGCGCGTTTCGGCTGTAAGTCCGCAGAATCGGCAGGGATTTTCGTGTAATTCGGTCGGACTGAATAGAGGTGGCTACAAACAGAACACTGAACTGACAACAGGTGGCGATACCGCAGAAGGGAATATCAACGAAGTGGCGACAAAAGGCGGAACGGGGTATCGGGGTGCTGCCATGTTCCCGTCCGGCAGAAAGAATAGGGGACAAAAGGGAAAAAGGAAAGAACCCTGCTTTTCGGAAAAGCGGACGGAGCTTTTCACGAATGGCTGTTTTTTACAAAAGGATATGGCGCAGCCAAAAGAGAGAGATAGATGTAAAAAAGGGAATGCGGCGTGGCAGGAATGGAAGATTATCCCGTTCCTGCCTGTATCATCAAAATTCTGCCATGATTACCCGATGCTCGAAAATCTTTTTTTGATTACTGGGACGTCTTTGGCAAACCCATAGGTGATGCTTGCCATAGCCGAAGACGAAATAATCATCAAGGCGTGTTTTTTCTTGTAGGCGTTCCATGCCGGTACGCAGTTCCGCTTCATCGGTTGAGAAAAGAATCGTGTTGATGATACGGAAGTAGAGTTCTGTTACCTCGTCACAATAAGGACAAAAGCTATGCTCAATCGTTGCTTTCATGTTTCTTTGATTTTAATTATACTTCTACTACGTCTTCTATTCGACCATACAAGACAGAGCGCAACGCAGTCTTGTCAATGGCGCAATACTCGGTGATATGTCCGTGCTGTTTCACGAAATATCGTTTGAGAACATCGGAGAAATCAAAGAAGTAGCCCATCAATGCGATACCTCTTTTGAAATGGATGCACTCTTTCACGTTTCGGGTAATCCAGTTCTTGTCTTCACGGCTCAACTTGTCTCCGTTATCAAGTTGTTCCCGTAACTGGTAAACCCTGCAGCCTTTCAGCTTTTCTAATTCGGGTACGTCCCATTGGACGAATTTCATTGCTACCTGTTGCATCGCTCTTGGATTTAATCGTAAATAATCACTTCATCACGGTACTCGACCACCTCTTTGCCACTGCTAAGACGTACCACTATTTTATTGCCGAAGTCGCCGACAACTGTTCCCTCGGAGTAGCCTTTATAGGGGGTAAGCAGGGTGCAGTGCGCACCTATAATTTCGCTATCTTTTTCGTATTCGTACATAGTCTTGTCATTTTAGGGTTACAACTTGATATCCCATTTACCCTGTGAGAAGATTCTGAAGCTCACGTATTCGTCTGCAAATTCGTAGGACAGAATTTTGATATAAGTTTTGTCTTTGGCTTCCAACGAAGCTATCAGCCTGTCGATTTCTTCTTCCGGATAAACCCAACGAGAGGTAAACTCCGCATCCACGCTATCGCTGTGTCTATTGACAAAGCCGTCAAAAGTGTCATCCAAGAATGCCTCTATCTTGTCGAGGTCTGCTTTGTTTTCCGTCCTTGCGTAGAAAATGTTTGTTGCATAGTTTGCCATAATCCTAAGTTTTAAGTTTTTTATTTTCCCTCTTTTAGCATTTCAGCTACTTTCGGGCTTGATTGAAAATTATGTCGCCTCAAAAGGTGTTATGGCTCTTTATGCAGGGTTTCACGACCAAATACGACCTCTGCAAAGCGGAGCGTGGAGATTTTGTCGGGAACCGTCAGGCTGTGACCTTGAATACAAGAAAGACATGACAAGTACCTTTGCGACACAATTCTCATCAGGCAGACCGAAAGTTGGGATGCGAGGATAGAATGCCTATGGCAGAAGTTACGATAAAAGGAACTTCCGTAAAATTGGGATGCAGCGAAAAAAGAAAATATCGGTGCGATTATCTTCTCTTTTGACTGTGAATATAAAAGTAAGGGGGAGAACTTCGGTAAAGGTTTAGTTTAGTCTATTAGCTTATATATATGCTAAACTAAAGTAAACTAAATATAGGCAGATATATTGGACTGCCTGTATAGGTGTTTTGAGGGAAATGGTTACCTTTGCAAAAAACAATGTTCCTTGAAAGAAACAGAGATTTGTCCTTTTTTCTTTTGGCTGTGGTTATTCATCCATAGATGACTGCAACAATCACTCTTGGCGAGAGGATGAAAATCGTGTGAAATGACTTGGAAAAATACTCAAAGTACGAACAAGTGAAGAGAAAGAAAGGTAGTGCAAACAAAAAAACAAGAAAATAAGATAATTCGTGTTTCTGTTCCTAATTTGTTTCTTGATAAAAACACATCACAATATAAACTATTAATTTACAAGATATTATGATGTGAAATTTTGAGATATAACTAAATTTTCCAGATTTTGTCCGGAAGAATGAAGCCAACACTTTCGTGTAAGTTCCTAATATGTCTGTCACCCCTCGGATGACATAACAAAATTAGTATTTTTCCCTTACACCGACAAGTTTTCAGACTCTAAAGGACTGTTGCCGTTTATTTTATCACATCTGTCACTCGTTTGCTTGCTGGAGGTACTCCACAAAACGTTGAGGTAACAGCACATTAGGCATGTCGAGTGTTGCGGAGAACAAAGGTGCAATCTGGGTTACCGTGTAACCGGCAATTCCACATCCAATCTCCGTGACCAGAAAAGTCAGTTCGGGATGAGCCTCCGCATAAGCGATGAACTCCTCCACATAAGGACGGACTTTCTCAACCGATCCATCCATTGTAGGGATCGCATAACACTGTCCCGTGCGTCCGATTCCTTCTCCCCAGACAGCCCCGAACCGTTGTCGGGCATAAGCCGCAGCACCTCCGCCGTGCCAGCCCTGTCGATTACTGCCGAAAACAAAGATTTCATCGGCTCGGAGTGATTCGATTCGCTCCGATGAAAAACGTGTTCTGCTCATTGTTCATTGATTTTATAGTAAACATTTCTTTTATCCGTACATTTGGCAATCGAAAGCAATCCGAGCCGGTACAGGTCTGAAAGATGCTCCTTCCACGCATTAGAAGTATGCTCTTCACCGGTGTACCGGGACAAGTGTTCAGGCCCTACGCCACAAGGGCATCGCCGCTGAAGACCTGCCACGAGAATCAATGTCGCCGTCTGTGTGACGGTCAATCTCATGGTCGTAGCTATTTCTTCCAACTCTGCACGGAAATCAAAGCGTTCGAGTGACGCGATGCCACCACATCTTTTCAACAGGTAAAACAGCACAGAGGGTTCGATGCATCGTACCGCCGCTTCGGCCTTCTCTTCCTGTCGGAGCCACTCTTCGGTCTCGGCAATCTCGCGACGTGTCTGCTCGATAAACTCCCGCACCTCGTGCTCTTCCTTTTTCCGATAATCACGCTCTATCGCACGCTCCATGCGACGGCATTCTTCACATAAATAATCAGCTAATCCTTTCATATCATATTATTTACTCTAAAACAATTGATGACGCAACACCCGATCCAATTAAAACGAAATTTCCCGCATTCGCCTCGTTGCGCACGGTGAACCGCCACGCCTTTACATCCTTATGATAGCGTTGAGCGAACTTTACCGTATGCAAGGTGCCGCTACGTTCGGGGCACTGCGCGACAATCACAGTATTTGCCAGAGCAGCTTGTAAACGGTTTCGAGCCACAAGATACTTGGGCTTGGCCTCTGCGCCGAATAGTTGTTCGGAAAGCACGGCACCGCCACTGCGCAGAATGTCCTTTTGCAAATCTTCGTTTTCCTGGGGAAATACAGTATCGAGCCCCGTCGCCACAACGGCAACCGTCCTTCCTCCTGCTTCCAGACATCCGCGATGAGCTGCCGTGTCGCATCCTGCGGCGAGGCCGCTCACGACAATATGATCCTTTCCGAATTCGTATCCGAGTTTCCAAGCGGCTTCACACCCTTGGCGGTCAGCATTACGGGCACCGACAACGGCGACTTGATTCAGTTTTGAGAACAAAGAACTGTCTCCGAGATAGTGAATCAGCGGCGGAAAATCGTCGATCTCCAACAGCGATTTCGGGTAATCGACATCGAAACAGGAGATCGTACCGACCCCTGCATTCCGTTGCGCGGACAGGATCCGTTGCGCCCGCGCGAGCAGCATCTCTGGATAACCCGGTGTAAAACCATACTGAGGCAGAAGCAGACGGAGCGTTTTGTATAGTTTTCCCGGCTTCAGTGCCTGATCGAGCAAAGGGTGACCGGCGAGGCCGAATATATGCCGAGGCAATATGCCCAACATGTGTAGCATCATCACCTCTTCGTGTGTTATCTTACGGATAATATTCATTGACATTTTGTTTCTCTAGTTTAAGTTTTACTGCGATTTTCGGCCAAAAATCGAGGCTTTGGAAAATTTGTTTTTTGCTCGTTTTCGTACAACTCTTTAAATCGTGAAATATGATTTATCGAATTATAAATCAACATATTAGAAGCAAAACCAATCTTTCCTCCTCCTATATTAAAGATACTCAAAAAAGTGCTCTTGCACAACTTTTTTACGATCATTTTAGGCCTTTTTCGACTGAATAACAGCATTTTATCTTCTCACAGAGAGGTCATACGGAACAATGGTCGAGGCTGTGTGCAAATAGCCTTTTCTCCGTTTATGTGACTGGTGGACAACTTCCGATATTTTACCACTGATTATCTACACATTAGTTTTCATAAATTGCAATTTTATCTTATATAAAAGATAAATTAGTAACTTTACAAGACAATAGAAATACCGTGCACATGACGACTGAAGAATTACTGCTCCAGGTCAAACATGATCGACAGATATTGTTGGATACCCCTTTTCAACTTCGGAATTTAGCAGGGATGGCAAGCGGGAACTGGATCATTGTAGCCGACAGACAACGAGGTAAGAGTTGTGCCCTGGCGCAACTCATCTATCAGCGCACTCAACAACGTGAGAATAGAAGAATGTACGGTGTAGAGCCGATCGTATTATCTTTCCGTAACGAGATCTACCGACGTACGACAGCCCACGAATTGCTCATGATTCTATCTTCTCAGATAACAGAAGACAATATTCTGCTTTGTCTCGATAATGTAGATCTGCTCGAGGGTTGGCCCCAATTATTAACCAAGGCCGCTGTTACAGCACCCAATATCGAGATCCTTGCCACGATGTCGACTCTCTCGGCACGTCAGATTACGGGAAACACCGAATTGAGGACCAAGTTCAATATTAAGAATCTTGCAGATTTTACGCTACACGAATATTTACGCGTATCGAAGTTAAGTTACAACGAAGCCCTCAACCGTTTTATCCGACGGGGAGGCTTTCCGGGAGTTTTATTATCGGCCAAACGTCACACTGAATCTCTCGAAAGGCTGTTCCGCACATTGTTTTACGAAGAGCTGCTTCCGAGATACAATATCCGTAACGCAACGGTGTTGCGGATGATCCTGCATCTGCTGGCGGAACACTTGGGCGAAGAGATTTCGTACAATGGGTTATGCCGCATGTTGCAGGAAACAGGATTGAAGGTCGGTGTATCGACTGTCGTAGAATATATTTCAATATTGGAAAAGACGAGATTTATTCGTTCGATAGGATGTTTTTCGGAGCAGACTACCCGAACTCCGAAACGGCGTTATTGGTTTGTGGATAACGGGCTGCTGTCGTTGTTTATTCACGCAACACAACTGCGTGAAAAACTATTACGGAACACAATGGCAAATGCTGTTCTGCAGGAGTATCAAAAGCATACAATTTACTATGCCTCGCAACGGAATGCTTCGGTCGATTTCTATATTCCTGAACGAGATATCGCAATTATACTATGCCCGAATGATGAACTGATTCCCGAAGCCGTACAGAATCTCCAGCGATTCGACCGAAAACATCCTACAACATACAAATACATCTATACTGTCGGAAAAATTTCAGATTCACTTCCTCGGGACATTTTCAATATATTTCTGCCTGAGTGGAGTTCGGCATTATAACTTTTGTAACAAAAAAGTTAATCAAAATAAGTTTGTTTGCAGAACATCTCTTTTCGTCAGGCAACCTCCTGTTATCTGAAAACGTTTTTTTATTTGAGATACCTAACTCGGTTAACTGCATTTTTCTCTGGCAGGTCAAAAAATTTGTCCATTGGCAAGTATTCCCAGAGAGGCATTATTTTTCAATATAGATTCAATGACCTATCGAATAGGCCATACAGCAAATGATAAAACACTGTCATTCAGTGTAAATATTCTTAAATTGCATTCAAAAAAATGGTCGATTCGTGAAATTTCGCTATTTTTAAAAGACATTTTCGCAGAATTGCATCGCCCACACGAAAACCTTCGCAAAAACGAATAGACAACTAAAACAGAACATTACAAAGATGAACCGGACAAAAGAGAAGATTTACGGAATACTCTTCGGACAGGCCATAGGCGATGCGCTGGGATTGGCGGCCGAGGGAATGTCCAGAGATATGGTAGCCGCAACCTATCCAAACGGCGTGAACGACTATGCGGATATCGTGCAGGACGAGTTCCGCAGTCGTTGGCTACGTGGTGCATGAACGGATGATACGGATCAAATGCTCTGTATTCTGGACAGTCTTTTGGATAAGGGTGCGGTCGATCCGTACGATATAACCTCCCGATTCCTGAAATGGTTTCGCTCGGACGGTCAGGGTGTCGGACGCCATACCTATAATGTCCTGCAGATGCCGCAATACGAGCTGTATCCTTACAAAGCGGCAGAGTTCGTATGGCGTCTGAGTAAGAAAAATAGCGCACCGAATGGAGCGTTGATGCGTACTTGCATCCTGGGAATATGGGATTGGCAGAATGCGGCGGCCGTCCGCTCGAATACGGAATGTGTGTGTCGATTGACCCATTTCGATCCACGCTGTGTCGGTTCTTGTGTCATCGCAACCCATATCATCGATGGCGAGTTGCTCGGTACTTCCACCTCCGAAGAGGCAATAATACGGATCGGTACCGAATATGCTCCAGAGATCGAGTAGTTCGTTCAATTAGGTTTTCAGCCCGATCTTGGCAAGCTGCATCTCGATGATCACGGGACGAAGGGATACACGCTACGAACGCTGGCCGCAGGATTGTGGGCGACAATTTCGGAACGGATTTCCGTACGGCATTGCAGGCTATCATCGCGGCGGGCGGCGATACGGATACGAACGGAGCTGTCGCCGGAGCACTAATGGGTGCACGGATGGGATATGCAGCCTTACCCGAAACGTGGGTAACAGGGCTGCTGAACAAGGAATTACTAGAGGAGCGTATCGAGCGTATTATCAGACACTCGAATATGGCAAATATTTAAGTTCGCATACAAATAAAAGACTATAGACGAGCAAAACACATTCGCCACACGATGGAGGAGATCGAGGAACTCCGACAAAACAACTATGTGATGGAACTGACCTATATCGACACGGACGGCAAGACGAGTTACGATCGGGTGGCTCCGATCTGTTTCAAGGAACGCGAGAACGAACAGTATCTGCTCGCCATCACGGAGACGACCAGATGGCGATCTTTCCGGTAGCGCACATTACGTGCGTAAGCGAGACCGAGACGCGGACGACCTTTTCCTTGCCGGAGAATTTCGATAGCGAGCGGTTTTTTGATGCGGGGAAGATTATGTAGTGCACAAATTGTAATACCTATTTGTGATCCGAATCCATATGCAGTATAAGATTGCATATGGATTCGCTTTTGTATGTCGGGTTCTTTGCAAAACGATAATCAAAACGCGATCATGTGAATCGAATTATGCAGTCGACATTATCGGAATCGATAATCTGAGATGTATGTGAACATTTGGAATATTTCAAACGCAGAAAAATCGCCAATATAAAATGCTTTTTTTATAAAAAAATCGTCATTGAATAAAATAGTTTCTATTTTTGCATTAAATGGTATTTGGATATGGAAACAATAAAGAGAATACTTCAAGAGCGGATAACAAACAGAATTGAGCCGGGAAAAGCCGTATTGATCTTCGGCGCACGACGAGTAGGGAAAACCGTATTGATGCGCAAAATCGTTGATGGCTATTCGGGCCGGATCATGATGCTTAACGGCGAGGATTACGATACGTTGGCCTTACTTGAGAATCGCTCAGTCGCCAATTATCGGCATTTATTGGAGGGTATTGACCTGTTGGCTATCGATGAAGCGCAAAATATCCCTCAAATCGGTAGCATCTTGAAACTGATTGTTGATGAAATACCGGGTATAAGCGTATTGGCCAGTGGTTCGTCTTCATTTGATCTGCTGAACAAGACGGGAGAGCCGTTGGTCGGTCGCAGTACGCAATTCCTGTTGACACCCTTCTCTCAACAGGAAATCGCGCAAACGGAAACGGCTCTCGAAACCCGTCAGAATCTCGAAGCTCGCTTGATTTACGGCTCCTATCCGGAGGTGGTAATGATGGACAACTACGAACGCAAGACCGACTATCTGCGCGATATTGTCGGTGCGTATCTTCTGAAAGATATTTTGGCGATAGACGGGCTGAAAAATTCGAGCAAGATGCGCGATCTGTTGCGGCTTATCGCCTTTCAGCTGGGAAGCGAGGTCTCTTACGAGGAGTTGGGCAAACAGCTTGGTATGAGCAAGACGACCGTTGAAAAATATCTCGACCTGTTGGAAAAGGTCTTTGTCGTATATCGTTTGGGGGCTTACTCGCGCAATCTCCGTAAGGAGGTTACGAAAGCCGGGAAATGGTATTTCTACGACAACGGTATCCGCAATGCGATTATCGGAGCATTTTCTCCGCTGGCCATTCGACAGGATGTCGGGGCATTGTGGGAAAACTATATCATTGGGGAAAGACGCAAAGCGAATTTTAATGAAGGGCTGCATAAGGAATTCTATTTCTGGCGTACATACGATAAGCAAGAGATTGATCTTATCGAAGAGAATACGGATAATCTGACCGCCTTGGAGTTCAAATGGGGCAATAAGATACCTAATGTACCGAAAGTGTTTCAAGAAGCATATCCCCATGCCGAGTTTTATGTCGTGAATCGGGATAACTATTTGGAGTTCGTATAAGAATAAAGGATTATAGAAAATAGAAATATGTATTTAAGTCGTTTGCATATCAGTAAGTTCAGGGTATTCGATGATATCACTTTGTATTTCAAGAATGGTATAAACATCCTGATTGGAGAAAACAATTCGGGAAAAACCGCAATTATAGATGCTTTACGCATATGTCTCGGCTGTGGCAAACCAGACAATTATATTTATGTACAAGAAAGCGATTTACATGTCAATCCGGAAAATCCCTCAGAAATCAATACAGTCATACAATTTGACTTGATATTTGAATTTGGAGATGCTCCGATTGAAAGAGAATGTTTCTATGATTTCATATCGCAAGATAAAGAAGATCCTGCCAAACAAACCATACAATTGCATTTGAAATTCATCCAAGAAAATAATGGAAAGAAAAAATATTTCAAAAGGATTATATGGGGTGGGGATAATGAAGGACAGCAAGTTCCTTACGAATCTTTGCAAGAAATCTTTTATACCTATTTAAGCCCATTAAGAGATGCCGTAAGTTGTTTGCGGCCTTATTCCTATGACAATAAAACGTCGCAGTTATTCAACCTACTTACGAAATATGACAAAGGCGACGAAAGCATACCTCTGAATGAAGAAAAGAAAAATCACTCGCAAAAAATCTATACCAAATCTTCGAGGATGATGCTTCTGGAAAAGCCAAGCGAATTTGACCATGTTGGCCAATGAGAATTGTCCTCTTTGGCCATTAAAAGGAAGCCCCCTTTGGCCCAAAGCACATTGACCCTTTGCGTCAGGCAATGCAGGAAATTCTTTGTATAGATTTGAGTACCCGAGTCCTGGTGAGACGGGGTAACAAAAAAATCTATGCATATGAATAAAAGACTCAAAAACATTCTAAGATGTTATGCCGCAGGGATGGGCATCAAGGAGACGGCGAACACGTTCCATACATCCCGAAATACAGTTCGCAAATATGTCCGTCTATTCCTTTCAAGCGGGAAAAGCATTGAACAGCTTCTCACCCTGTCCGAAGAGCAGCTGCAGGAGATGTTCGGCCGTCCGGCCACCCGCCGGCAGGAGCCGTCATCCAGAAGGATCGAGCTAGAGGCGCTGCTTCCGGGATATGTGTCGCGCCTGGCGCGGAAAGGGACGAGTGTCAGGGAACTGTTCAGGGAGTACCACGCCGCATATCCCGACAGGTACCAGCTGTCCTCTTTCAAGCGGGCAGTCCGTGAGTACAGGTTCCACGTCAAGGTGGTCGGCCATGTGGAGTACTATGCCGCAGATCAGATGTATGTCGATTTTGCGGGAGACAGGCTTGAGGTCGTTGACGGGATGACCGGCGAGACGAAGAAGGCCGAGATTTTTGTCGCAATCCTGCCGTTCAGCCATTACACCTACTGCGAGGCCGTCTGGTCGCAGCGCAAGGAGGACCTGATAAGGGGCTGCGAGAATGCCATGTGTTATTTTGAAGGTGTCCCTGCGGCCATCGTCCCCGACAACCTAAGGGCGGCGGTCGCCCGGAGCGACCGCAACGAGCCCGTCATCAACGAGGACTTCGCCGCGTTCGCCGAACATTACGGCTGTGCCGTCTATCCCGCCAGGGTACGGCACCCAAAGGACAAGGCCCTGGTCTAAAACGCCGTGGAGCTTCTCTACCGCACCGTTTACCTTGACATAGAGGGGATGACATTCACCAGTCTTGATGAACTCAATACGGCCATCCGCATTTCCCTGCTTGATTTCAATGAGAAGGTGATGGCCGGCCGTGAGACATCCCGCAAGGAAATGTTCCTTCGCGGCGAGAAGGACTACCTCCGCCCGCTACCTGAGAGACGCTTCGTGATGAAGGATCGGAAACTCATGACCGTGGGCAGGAACTCCTATGTCTCGCTTTTCAAGCACCATTACAGTGTCCCGAAGGAGTGTGTGGGGAGGCGTGTGACGATGCTGTACGATGCCGATACGGTGAAGATATACTGCGGCATGAACCTCGTCGCCACCCACGGCCGCTGTGATATCCCATACACCTACTCATGGAAAAAGGAGCACAACCTTCCTGGGCACTACGGCCCCTATGACAAGGATCTGGAGAAACTCTTCCGGCGAGCCTCAGCAATAGACAACATCGTGCTTGACTATCTCCGGGACGTGGAGCGTGTCATGCAATATCCGCCCAAGGCGTTCAGGTCCTGCCGGGGCATACTGGCGCTGGAGAAAAAATACGGCCGTGACCGTCTGATTGCGGCCTGCGCATGTGCGGAAGCGGATACTACAGCAAAGACCGTAATGAACAATAAAACCTTATTTTATGGAAACAGACAACAGGACAGCTCACGTAACGGGGTAACAGGACCAGAACACCATATCACTTGATCTGATGAACCGCATGAAGCTGCACGGCATGGCGGAGGCTTTCAGGGAAAGCCTTGCAGGCACCACTCCGCAGGACATGACCGCGGACACGTTCCTTTCCATGCTCCTCGCACGCGAATGGGACTATCGTGCGCAGGCTGCCATTGCACGGCTTACCAAGAATGCGGCATTCCGTTACAAAGCCTATATTGAACAGGTCGACTATGCCACAAACCGTGGGCTGGACCGCAACCAGATGGAACGCCTCGCGACCCTTGATTTCGTGCATAAGGGACAGAACCTTTTCATCACCGGCTCTTCCGGTACAGGGAAAAGCTATCTGGCCTGCGCCCTTGGACATGAGGCATGCAAAAGGGGGTACCGGACATTCTATGCCAATGCCCCCCAAGCTGCTCGGTGCATTGAAAGTCGCCAAAGTCAAAGGTACACTTGAGACGGAACTCAAGAAGATTGAGCGATGCCGGTTACTCATCCTTGACGACCTCTTCCTTGTACCTTTTGATGCCAAGGAACGGCCCATACTGCTCGAAATAATAGAGGACAGGCATGAGAGGAAATCCATCATCATAACCTCGCAGTATCCCTCCTCCAACTGGTATGATATGGTCGGTGACCCGACGATCGCCGACGCAATCCTTGACCGCATAATCCACACAGCCCACACCATAGAGCTGTATGGCGAAAGCATGCGCAAATTAAGGGCTAAGAAAAACGGGAAATTTTAAAAGGGTAAAATAAAATTGACCCCCAACACCAGGACTTTAAAGGGTCAATCATATTGTAGCCAAAGGTGGGCAAATCCTGCTTGGCCAAAAGGGTCAAAGTCGCGTGGCTTTTCCACTATGCTCCGGATTCACTATGCAGGCAGTATTGGCATAAAGTTCGGTTTCGTGCCGTTCTGCGCATCTGAAGTATATTTCACAACCAGTTTATGCGGGACGTGCCGGAAAAACAGGAATATTTTTACCGCTCCTTTCCCGACCATCACGGCCTGTTTCAGTAGCGGCATCTTTTCCGGAGCCGACGTCACATCGAACCCGAAGTGTCCTTTCTCAAAATGTTATGACTTGATGGTTGAACCTTTCGCGGTACGACTTCGGGAAATGCCGTACCGGCATGGAACGCATACGGGAAAGGTCGGAGGAAAAAGACCGTCCGTTCCGGGAGAAGATGATGGGACACCTGCTCATGGCGCATATCCTCGACCTCTGCGGCACCCATGCACGCAGCCGAAAAGACTGACAGGTATCGGAGCGTATCGCCTTTCTGCGTGGAGATATATTTTCATCTGTCGATTGCGGGACGGAGTAGTCCCAGCTGCTATTTTCATTTCTGAATAAATACGCCCTTTTCCTGTCCTTGCAGGAACAGAAAAAGGGCGCAGGAATAAAGGTTTATCCCTTGATCATAATAAGCAGCATCTTGAATGCCTTCACGGCATGTACCGAATGGGGTACGTTCGCCGGCATGATGAGCATCTGACCCTCCGTAAGACGATAAACGTCCTCTGCGATGTGAATTTCCGCCTCCCCGTCCAGTATCTGACATACGGCATCGAAAGGCGCGGTATGCTCGCTCAGTTGCTGTCCCTCGTCGAACGAGAAAAGCGTGAGGTTACCCGCCCGGTTATGGATGAACTCCTGACTTACGATACTGCCTTCGGCATACTCGATTTTTTCCTTGGGCGAAAACGGCCCTTTCATCAATTCCAATTTTTTCATCTCGATACATTAAATGTAATAAATCACAAAATAATAAATTCCTGCCAAAATGAACGCGACCGCAACGATCAGGTTCAACCATTTCTGGAACTGGTTTACCCGGTTGTAGAATCGCCCCAGGCTCGACATGCCGAAGGCCACGATCCAGGCGATGAGCACCACCAGAATTCCCGAGGCCACGGCGAATACAACCGGATAGAGGTAGCCTCCCGGCTCCAGCGCCGCCATCGGCAACAGCATACCGAAATAAAATACGCCGCTGATGGGACAAAAGGCCAGTGCGAACAGCAGCCCCAGCACGAACGCTCCGAAACCGCCCCGCAGACGCTTGCTGCTCTCCGAAGCCCGGAAACCGAACTTGCCGAAAGGGAGCTTACTGCCCAGCAGCAGGAACACCCCATAGACGATCAGCGTCGGAGCGAGAATGTACCCGCCATAGTCGCTGACGAGGCTCTGAACAAAAAACGTGCTGGCCCCTTTCTTCAAAACGGGAATACAGATCAGTCCCAGCACCGTATAGGATACGATGCGCCCCAGAGTATAGAACAGTCCGTTTGCGAACACACGCCTGCCGCCGCTCATATCCCGGCCGATGTATCCGAGGACCATGACGTTGGTCGTGAAAGTACAGGGACTCACCGATGTCAGTATACCCAGCAGGAACGCCGTGAGAACCGGCAGATTGCAACTATCGAGTAAAGAATTTACGAATTGCTCCATCGCACGGGCTTATTCTTTCAACAGCTTCCCGATATCTTCGGCCAACTGCTTGCGGAACTTTTCGGTATTCGTCCGTGCATTTTCGATGGCGAACTTGGAAATGTTACGGACCGTTTCCTTATCACCGGCATCGTGACGGATCAGTAACAGCGAAGTCCAGGCTATCTCATATTTCTTGGCTTCGTCCTTGCCTTCGGGTTTCGAAAAATCCACGACACGGTAAGAGACGTTCTTCCCGTCGGCGGCAAGTTCCTCCGCCACCTCCTGCGAATTTTTCTTGATAGCCTGACAGGTCTGGCACTGTTTCACTCCATGGAACACGACGACCTCTACGGCCGGTTTGTCGTGCTTCGCCTCGTTTTGAGCCCGGACAACTCCGTTGCCGAACATGAGGGCTGCCATAAGAGGCAGCATGATTTTTACGGTTTTCATCTTTCGTCTTCTTTTAATTGGTTATCGATACTTTTTCAATATTTCCTTGATTTCGTCCACCGACAGGTCGCGGCCGAAGGATACGGCCTTTTCGTCGATGATGAGCGCCGGCATCTGCAGCACCTCGTACTGCAATGCCTTCGTGATGTCGTGAATGAACTCCACCTCCAGATCCAACCCCAGTTCGTCGACTGCGATCCGGGCGTTGTCGTACATCTGGCTGCATGAAGAGCATCCTCCTCCCAATACTTTTATTTCCATTTCTTCCGTGTTTATGTGTATGAATTAAATTTGATGGTTTTCTGTTAAAAAACGGTGAACAGCGACACCCGGAACCAGACCGAGTCGTGCCGGTCTGGCGTCCGGCTGATCGTATGCTGCGACGTCGATGGTACGGCCTGCTCGTAGCGGGAAAGATCGTAGACGGCCTCCGGAATACGGTTGCCCCGTCCGCAAAGCATCTGCCCCCGCAGCCCGAATGTCCCGAACCGGAAATGCCTTGCCACGGTCAGTTCTGCCGTATACAGCTCCGCCGTATGGGCATAGTAGGCATAAGTCGTGAACGCATGCTGGAATTCCGTGTTTTTTTCCAGGTCGACTCCGACCTCATAGCGGCTCTCGGGAACTGTCCGGTGGCTCCAGCAACCGCGCAACTCCACATCGAACTTCTCCCCGGAATACCGGGCTCCGATTCCGAGGGAGGGGGTCAGCTGCACGTTGCGGATCAGGTAATCGTAGTCCTTGTAGGTCTCCTCGCGCATCATATAGCCGACGCCTCCGAGCAGCGACACGGTATAGTGCCGTCCCAGAAAACGGGAAACCTTGAGTTCCGCACTTCCGTCCAGACGCTTCATCCCATAGCGGTTCTGTTCTCCGATCTTGCGGAAATCGTACACGTCCACACCGTCCTGAGACGACGAAATATAACGTTCGAAGATATTTTCCGTTCCCTTTTTATCCTCATAAGCGGCCTTCACCAAAAATTCCGCTCCCCACCGACGGTCATTCCACAATATGCCCAGATCGGCATCGAAGGTATTGGTCGGAGCCCGGTAGAGATTCACTTTATAATTGTTCTCTTCCGTCTTCATCGTTTCACGGCCGTATCCCAGCAACAGATTCAGGCGCAATGCCCGCGAAGGGTCGGAATTGAACGTCAGATTCACGCCGTAAGCGTTGATATGCTGCCGTTGTTCCATGGAATTGAAAATCGGGCTGAAAATGTAGTCGAACATACCGAACCCATATTCGATGAAGAAACCGGCGAACTGTCCGGTCCGGAAGTGTTTGACGTCCGCATGCTGGCGATGGTGCATGAATTCCGCGTTCAGGGCTATGACATGGCGGCGGAATGTATAGGCGGCACCGGCCTTGAGCGTAAGCCACGTGGAGATATCCTCGATACGGGGATCGTTCTGGCGGAATGCAAAATCGCCCGTATATTCCCCTGACACGCCCAGATCGAACCGCCCGAGCCGGAACGAGTACCCGCACATCAGATCGTACGTTTCGTAACGGAAGTCGCCGCCCGTCGAATCGGCAACGATGTAAGGCCAGTACAGTCCGGGATTGCGCAGCGCGCTCCAACCCACATTGTCGTTCCCTCCTGCCGTAAATCCGATCCGGGCGAAGAACGTTGCCCGGTCGCCCTGCTTGTATCCGTCCGCCCGGACAGAAAAATCGCGGAACTCCTGCCCCTCGTAAGGCAGATAATCCCCTTCCTGTCGTCCGGAAGCCCCGTCCGCAGCGATGAAGATCGTACCGGGCTTCTCTCTGACGAACCCGGGATTTTCGGCCGAAAAGTAGCGCCGCTCGCCGACCATGCGGTGTATCAGGGCCGGATTTCTCAGATAAGCGTCCCGCATGTCCGTCCCGGGCCGCAACGAACGGTTCTCGAACTCGGTCTGCAACGGGGAATGCGACGCCGTCGAGGTCAGCCTCTCCTGACCTCTGACGGGAGGAACGCTACACAGGCTGCATAGGAGCGCAGCGACGATTCCCGGTGTGAAATATGTGTGTCTTAAAGGCATCCTCAGTGTATATTAAAAACTGAATGTCATCTCGGCCCCGAAGAACGATTTCTGCCATACGCGCACGTTCTGGTTGTAGCGGTTCTTATACAGGGGATTGATGTCCAGAATATTGTTCACGAAAAACGAGGCGCGTATCATCCGGCTGAACTCTTTGGTCACCTTGAAATTAACCGTCAGCGATACGGGCAGCGTTTCGCTGAAATCCTCCTTGTAGATATGATAGTGCCGCCACACCGTATGTCCGCCCTTAATCGATTGCAGTATCCGGTCGTCCACAGCATGCATCCGACCGTCCGTATCGAAATAGGCGGAAGGATATTCGTCCCCGTTGATACGCATCTCTTCATTCAGCCAGATGAACTGGAAAAAGGTGGTGAAAATCATTTTATAGCGCGGAATATTCGTGTTGAACCAAAGGTTCGTATTGAAAATCCGCTGGCGGGTGATATCCTGACGCCGGTAAATTCCCACGTACGGTTGCGGACGGTCGTCGTCCCTGAAGGCAGGATGGTATTGCAACGGAGCGCCCGAAGAGTAACGCGTATCATAATATGCGCCGTTGATCTCCACCGTCGTGGACAGAGGGATGATCTTCGGGAAGCGCAACAGGTACTCCAGACCTTTTTTCTCGACCTTCATGCTGTTGCGTACGATGTCCATATCCACGAACGTGGCATACGGGTCCGCCACATAATCCTCCTTTTCCGGCCGGCGGCCGACGATCGGCTGTCCGTCAATCGGGTCGACATAACGTGTATAGCGGACGGGAGAATACTCGGCGACGCTTTCGAATCCCCGGTCGGAGTGCTCCTTGAAAAAAGTCAGGGACAGAGAGTAACCTTCGTATTCCACATCCCAACCCGCTTCGTATTTCGTATTCCGGTTCGGACGCAGGCTATTGTTCGTGACATCGTAGATTTTCGTATAGGTGATCAGATGGTTGAACGGATCGTCCTGCCTGGTATAAGCGTTCAACACGATCATATCTTTGTAGACCCTGTCCGGGTAGATGTAATCGAGCGTAGGCAGTTTGTTCTCCTGTCCGAACCCGAAGCGGAACATATTGCGTAACGATTTGCCGCCGGCAAGATCGATATTGAACGACAACGCCGCATTGATACGGGGTTCGACCTGCAGCTTTCTCAATTCGGTATATTTCGTGTCTAAATTGAACATCTGCGTAAACCGGACCCCGGCGTTCAGCTCGAAATCGAACCAGCGGTTCGAATGCTTCAGTTGTTCTTCCGCATAGGCTGCGCCGACCGACAGTGCGGGAATGCTTCGGTTGGGCACCGGACGCACGTATTCGTTGTCGCCCGGATAGGGCGGCCGGGTCATGTCGACCATAACGCCCTCCCCATAGTTCTTGGTCCGCTTCCATGAAAGCCCGTATATCACCTTGTGGCGGAAAGAACGCGTCTCGAAAAGCGATTCGGCATTCAGTTGCGTAAGCAGCGACAACGGCTTGTTCTCGATCTGGAAGGGACTGTAATAGGTAGAAGGAAGGTATATGCCCTCCGATTCGCCCTCCTCTGTCGCCAGCGGGGACGGAAGCGGCGTCCCGGTCTGCACGAGGCGATTGCGGTCTATCAGGTCGTAGGTATAGTCCGCCGAAGCGATGAACTCGACATTATCGACGATCTTCCCCAGATCGTACATTTTCGCCTTGAATGAAGCGCCGGTCCTCGAATACTTGTTTCGGAACGACTCGTTGTAATCCTGCGTCAGCTCGTCCTCCTTAGCCTGGTTCAGCGTATAGACCTCGGACAGTTTGAAAAAGAGGAATAGCGTCTTGTCCCCCACATCGACGGAATTGTTATAGGTGACCTGCCCCGTCAGGCGGCTGTATTTGCTCATAGGGTCGCGGCGGTCGTCGTAAACCGAGGTGTAGTCGATTCCGGTATGCAGATAACCCATCTTCGGCGAAATGCGGAACCCCTTGCCCAGATAGATCAGCTTGGTAAGCGGATCGACCTTCATGCGAAGCTGTGCGGGAGTAATGCCTATCTTCGAGGTCGTCTGAATGACGCCCGACGAGAGGTTTCCCAGTTTGGCCGAGGAAATGCCCTTGACGATCTCTATTTTGCGGATATGATCGGTCGAAAGCGTTTTCAGATCGATGCCCCTGTTCATGCCGAGCCGGTCGCTGTACTCATCGGTAGACAACCCCGGGATAGAAGCCCGGAAGCCATCGTTATCCTGCGGGATGCCGTCCATGACGACTGCCATGCCCAGTGACGTATTGTCGTCGCTGCCCGACTGACGCAGCGATATGCGGTTGAAACCGGTGGCACTCGATTCCCGGAACAATCCGCCCGGGATCAACGACAGCACGTCGGCTACCGACGTGGGCTGGATATGCTCCAGCGCCTGTTGGTTGATGACGGCCGTAGAGCCCTGGGTTTTCTTATAATCCGCCATGACGACCACTTCCGCGAGCTCGTACGTTTGTTCCTCGAGTACGATCACAACGGGTTCCGGATTCCCGGCCTTCACCTTGACCTCCTTGTCGACATGGTTCAGGTACGAAACATTCAACGTATATTCCGCTCCCTTCGTTCCCGTAAACCGAAACTTTCCCTCAAGGTCCGTCGAAACTCCCGTCCCGAGTTCGGCGATGACCACCGTGGCGAAACTCAGCGGCTTGCCGTCCAAGTCCCGGACGACACCCTCCACAGTGGCTTTATCCGTCTGCGCGAAGACGGCGGAACACAGGCTCGATATAAAAAAGGCTATGAATATCAGTTTCTTCATTTATCCCCTCGTCATTCCATTCCGGTCCCCGTATACGGACCTGCCCCGTTATCCGGGACCGGAATTACAGAATTGTCAGAGCACCCCCGGAGTTTCCCGGACGAGCCCTGACAAATCCATTCTCCGGTGATTATTCGTTTCTCCAGCCTTCCGGGTAACCTTTGAAGTCGCTGCGGTGTTCGATTTTCACATCCACGCTCGAATCGTTGGTATCCTGGAACTTCCCGTCGGTACTTTTCACGCGGTACATGAACGTGTTGTGGTGACAGCCTTCGATCGTAGCCTGGACATAGCTTTTGTCGACGGTCACAGGCAGCGACTTGGAAGTGTAATTACCCCAGTAAGGAGTGGTTGCAGAGGTCGTTTCGATAGCGTCCACGATCAGGTTCGTAGGAACCTTGTAACCCTGATATTCCTGAATGGCGGCATCCTTTTGCGGACGGTCGTTGTAGGTAAACCCGTTCTGGCTCTTGAACGAACTCCACTCGATACCGCTGGCGTCGAACAGGAACAGCGGACGGATACCATAAGGATGCATCCATGCCGTGACGCCGCCCGGCATGCTGTTGGCGACTTTCGTCAGGTTGGGAACCCTCGGGTTGTCCACGGCCGACTGGCTCATGGCGGCATCGTTATCGGCGAGTTCGAAATCGGCGCCCGAAAGGTCGACCGGAATACCCGTGTCCTTTTCTGTGTTGGGCGTGTAACTCTCCGTGTGGTTCTGCGCCTGCGAAGCGATGACGTAAACTTCGCCCGGTGCGAGCGTATAATTCTGCCCGGCCGGTATCTGGTAAATATTGGCAGCCACCACGTAATCCGGCAGAAGCGAGGTCAGGTCCGAGCATGGCAGCGTATTCATATTCGCAGCCTGTGCGAGCGCCAGTCCGCTGACGTTGATTTCACGGTCCGAATTGTTCGCAATGACGATATACTGGTCGGGGTGCATCATCGTGCCGCCGTAGGTACCGCCGTTATAGAACAGCTCGGAAAGGACGATGCCGTCCATATTGCCCGTATAGTGTACCGAGAGGTTCTCCACGTCGACGCTTACCGTGGTACTCTGGCCGTACTGTGCCATACCCGTCGTACCGAAATATTCCTTGCCGTTCTCCTTGCCGCGGATCTCGATTCCGTAGCTGCCGATATCGAGGTTGAATGTCGCGGAACCGGAGGCACTCAGGGATTCCGTCATGGTCTTCCCGTCACGCTCCGAAGATACGGTTACGGTGAATTGAGAATAGTCCGAAACCTTGTCCTCCGTAGTCGGAGCGACAGCCTGAACCTTCAGGTCGATCTTCCCTGACGGTCCGTCATCATCCTTGCTGCAGGCGGCACAAACCGATAACAGGCCTGCAACGAACAGTAGTTTAATCGTAATCTTCTTCATAGGTTTATTTGAATTTTTCCGTATGCAGCTGCAAAAATATATTCGTGGGCCAACAAAGACAATCCCCAGAAGTTGGTATTTTGAATGGAGGTTATCATGTCGGGCAATAAAGAAAAATGCAGCCTTCTCGACAGTGAGCAAGAAGCCGCATTTAATAGGCATCCCGATTTCTGTAAAAGCGCCTTATCGGGAAGTTGTCCGTTGAATTGGTCGTGCTTACTTCAATGATTTACGCAACGACGGAAGGCGTTTCAGTATATGCCCGGTAGAAAGAACGAGACTGTAAATTAAAGTGTGTCAAGTAAAGGGAGCAGAAATTATTAACTTTACAGACACACTTTACTTATGAGCAATTCATTTGATTATGAACAGTTCAAGGCGAATGCCATAGAACAGTTGAAGGCCGGAGTGCCACTTTCCGGCAAGGATGGGGTATTGGCGCCGCTGCTGGAGAATCTGCTTAACAGCGCCCTTGAAGGAGAGATGGACAGCCATCTGGAAAACGGTGAACGCGAGTTCGGCAACCGCCGTAACGGTCATATAAGCAAGCAGGTACAGACCTCGATAGGCGAAGTGACAATAAACACACCGCGAGACCGGGACGGCACTTTCGATCCTCAAGTTGTACGCAAACGCGAGAAGATCCTTGCGGACTCACTTGCGGACAGAATCATAGGCCTGTACGCCATCGGCAACAGCACGAGAGAGATAAGCGACATCCTGGAGGAGCAGTTCGGCAACCGCATATCGGCCGAGACCATCAGCAGCATAACGGACCGTGTCCTCCCTGAGATACAGAGTTGGAAAAACCGACCTCTGGACCGTGTGTATCCCATCGTATGGCTTGATGCGGTTCATTACAAGGTAATGGACGAGAAGAACAGGCCTGTGACCAAAGCCATATATAATGTGCTGGCCCTCAATTCCGAATGGAGGAAAGAGCTTTTGGGTATGTACATATCCAAGAGCGAGGGAGCCAACTTCTGGCTCGGTGTGCTTACGGATCTCCAGAACAGAGGAGTCCAGGACATCCTCATAGCTTGTGTTGACGGGCTCAAGGGCTTTCCTGATGCGATTGCAAGTGTATTCCCGGAGACCACGGTCCAGCTCTGCATCGTACACCAGATACGCAACTCGGTCAAGTATGTGGCCAGCAAGAACAAGAAAGAGTTCATGCGGGATCTGAAACTCGTATACCAGGCCGTTAATAAGGATGCGGCCGAAAAGGCTCTCGACGATCTTGAAATCAAATGGGGCGAGGACTATCCGATTGTCATCAAAAGCTGGCGTGACAACTGGGATCGTCTGACCGCCTACTTCCAGTACTCACAGCATATCAGAAGGATAATATACACAACAAATACCGTAGAAGGCTATCACCGCCAGCTCCGCAAGGTAACCAAGAACAAGGGCGTATTTACATCTGATACCGCCCTTGAAAAGCTTGTCTATCTCGCATTTACGAGAATCCGGAGAAAGTGGCCCCAACCGGTGCAGAACTGGGGACAGACGGCCCAGCAACTGGCCATCCTGTTCCCGGACAGGTTCAGGATCTTGGCCTGACATCATCTTTTGTTTGGAGTTCTTTGACGATATTGATAACTTAGCGGAGCCGTTTTGGAATATTGAAGATTCCAAAACGACTCCGAAAAATAACTTGACACAGTTAGTTTACACTACCCGCGGCAAATTTTCTATTCCTCTCTCCTCAACCGACTCAACCGTTCCTGGTACGACCGTTTGTACATCCGCTTGACTCTCTCGTCGAGGAAAGATCGGTCGATCAAAGCATAAACCTCCGGCTGTTCCTGCACGAACAGATCGAGTATCTCCGTCATCTTCTTCGGCAATGCGCCGATTCGTCGTCCGAAGGTCTCGAAATCGGCTCGGCAAGGGTGCCCCGTTCGTGTATAGACATCGGAATATTCCGCTTCGGGAATCAGACCGCTTTGCAGTGCGAAATCCTCGTCCATGACATGAATCGAAGTGTTCAACAAGTCATAAGCCGGCGCGAGCAAGTAGTCGCCCCCTGAGGTTTGTTGCAACGAGAAGTTCTTCAGATGCGCGTCTCCGTTGGCGAAGAGATAATTGAAAACGACGAGCGCGAAGAAACGACTCATCTGTACTTGCCACGCCGAAACGTTCGCTTTCAGTAGTGCGGCGGCATCCTCATAGCTTCCCGTATATTTGAAATCCCGCCCGTGCGTCGCACTCGTTTTATGCGCTAACGATGAAAAGTCCTCCTGCTTGATCTTTTTGCCGTCTGCATCGTAATCGAATCGCTTAGTGATATAGGCCGGCTCACCATTCTTAAAAAAGATCAGTCCATTTTCTGCCGTCGGAATCTTATACACCTGTCGAGCGATCTGCATCGTCAGATGCTCATTGGCCGGGATCTGATCACGGAACCGCAGGTGCTTATAGGCGGGTGCAGGCTTGATGATATAACGCCCCTGTCCACCGGCGGGAGTGAGCACGATCTTACTGTCGGCAACGATTGCCGATAACTTCTCCTGTACGCCTGACACGGAGAGCTGGTTAATGCTTTCGGCCATATCCGCGCTGTCCGCATCGTAGTCGAAATCGAGCTGTGGGCTGACGCGCTTTCCGTCGAACAGCCGCCGCGTACACGACGGGCAATATCTATCGAATCCTTCGGCCAGATGGCCGGGACAAACCGTCAATGCTTTCATAGTTTCTTTACAGTTATGGCGCCTATGGTGTCGGTATGTGCCGTTGCCAGCAATAGCCCGAATGCGTCGTCCTCATCGATTTTGAGCGTGCGGCACTGGTAAGCCTTGTTCGCGCCCTCGGCGAGCATGTTGTAGAAAAATGGGAAGAGCGTACCCGACGTGAACTCCTTTCCGCTTTTCGGGAACGACAGAGAAATGGCCGTCTGCTTATCGTCGGCCAAAAACGCATCGTCGTAACGAAAACGATATGTTCCTCCGTCGGTCTCCGTCAGCACGCCGGCCAATACGCCGTCGCTGTATATCTCCGCCTGCCTCATTTAACCACTTCCTTTACTTTCAACCGCAACTCCAGTCCGAGTACCTCGGCGATCTTCGAGAGCGTCGCGACGGAAGGATTTGCTTTTCCCGCCTCGATACTCTTGATAATGCGCAGGCTCAACCCCGCATAGTCGGCCAGATCCTGCTGAGTAAGCCCTAATAAAAAACGCCGTTCCTTGATAATCGAATAGTCCATTGGTGCAATATATTGCCTTTCTTTCACAAAAGTAATGCAAAATCTTTGCACAAACAATTAAAAGTGCAATAAATTACCCAATGTATTGAATCGAAAAAGATTCATAGTTAACCGAGTTAAGTGTTTTCGGTAAACTTGTTTTATAAAACAGTAGTCTTATATCGTCTGAAATATATTTCTGCTAAAAAATGCTTAACTCCATTAATTCTCAATAAGATGAATCGGAGAACGCTTTGAAAAGCCGATAATTTTCGTTACCTTTATGGTGATGAAAACGATACTTTATATACACGGTCTATCCTCGTCGGGAGCATCGGGAGCGGCGAGGCATTTACAGGCTCTATTGCCCGATATACGGGTCATCGCACCCGACCTGCCGATCGATCCCGACGAAGCGCTCGCAATGTTGCGTGATCTTGTCGCCACGGAACGCCCCGATATCGTGATCGGCACTTCGATGGGCGGCATGTTCGCCCAGCAACTCTACGATTGCAGAAAGATTCTCGTGAACCCCGCATTTCATGTCTCGCGCACGATGCGACGACAGATCGGCGTGTGTTCTTTCCTCAATCCGCGAAAAGATGGTGCAACGACCTATACGATTACCCCTGAACTATGTAATCGGTACGAGGAAATGGAATGTCACCAATTCGAGGGGATAACAGAAAACGCTATCACAAAAACATGGGCATTATTCGGTGAACATGATCAAGTGGTCAATTGTCGAGAAGAATATCTGCAATACTATCGCAACTACAAGACTTTCGATGGGGAACATCGTCTATGCTTCGAGAACATCCGAGATACTGTAATACCGCTTGCAAAGCAAATATGTTTAGATACGATCTGATTTAAAGATCAGACAAATAATAATTTAGTTTAACCAGCAAACATCTAGTCCGAACATCAGTGTTTTACAGAATGTTTAACAGATATTAAAAATCGGTCAAAAAAGACTGCTAACTACCTCAACAGGCTTAAAACAGGCATGTAAGCCTGTTTTATCCTTTCAAATGGAATCTTGACACCAATCTACTCCGAAAGATTTCGATCAAACACAAGACCCAAAATTTCGCCAATATAGCCATTCTTGCCAGGTTCATACCCTGATACCCTGCCCTAACACCCTGCCCTGTGTCATTTCCTAACACCTTAGAGCAGGTACAGAACGTAACTCGACAAAATTTTAATCTGGAACCATTGACCTATCCTGCTTACAATAACAATTTGCGCCATATTCCCCCACGGAGCGAGCTGTATGCGAAATCGCAAAAAAATTGTCAATAATTAGAATGCTCTCCCCCTTTTCATTCGACAGCCCAAACAGCCTAAATACAGTCCCCCATAAGGAAGTTTTCACACAAGCAAAAACATGTACCACTCCCCGTTGCTCCTCTCCAAAAAAGAAAAGCCGCTCTTGTAAAGAGCGGCTTCATCTTATTCAAATCAATAGCAATTATTCTCCCTGAACAGGCAATGCTGCTGCCCAGTTTTCAGTCTGGGTTACTCCTGCACCCGAATTGATTTCAGCATTCGGAATAGGATAGCAGAACTTAGCAATGTCGAACGGTTGGAAAGAGCGCATAGTCACAATGTCTCCCCAACGACGCAAGTCGGTAAAACGGTGACCCTCCATCCACAACTCACGTACACGCTCAGCCTTGATAAATTCCATCAATCCTTCCTTAGTAGCAGGCAGATCGGCTGTTGACTGAATCTCCGGATTACGACGAGCAACCTCCAACAGCGCATTCTGTGCATCCGTCAAACTACCTTCACTCCAACGTGCATTCGCCTCTGCAATGATCAAATACTGCTCTGGCAAACGAAGTACAGGAATATTACATACCGATCTATTCTCGGTAATACCGTAATATTTACCTCCTTCATATCCTGTAGTCTCATTGCCACCCTCTACCAACAATGGATAACGGATATCTTTGATATCAGGAGCCGTCTCACCATCATAATCGGCCGGATAGAAATATTTGACAACTGCATCTTGAGCCGGTGAAAGACCATAAGTGGAATAGAGTGTTCCGATCGAGTTTGCTGACAAGTTGTCGGTCAAAGATTTGGAAATCGTGAAAATATCCTCACTGTTAATGGTGATGTGAGTGAACATGTCACGATAATCACTGGCCGTTGATACAATGATGTGGCCACCACGCAACGAAATTGCTGTCTGAGCTGCATCAATAGCGGTACGGTAATCCTCCTCATACAACGCTACACGAGCCTTCAATGCATAAACAGCGGCTTCGTTCATGTAATACTGATCTACTGAACTTCCGCCGATATTGTTATAGTGCAACAAAGCCTGCTCAATATCCTTGTTGATTTGCTCATAGGTGCCGGCAACCGTATTCCGACTAACCTTTTCACCGGGATTGATCACTTTACCCGTGGCAACGATACCCGGAGTCTGACCGTTATCTACCGTACCATTCACCTTATACGGAAGTCCGTAAATATTTACCAGGTAGAGCTGAGCCATCGCCCGCAAACCATAAGCCTGCGCCAGAATCTCGTCAAACGATGCCTTGTCACTCTCATTGGCAGTCTCGTAGAGCTTATTGCAAGTCTCAATCAAACGAGAGGTGTTGTCAATCACTTTGTATCCGTATGCCCAAATCTCTTCCAGATATGGATCGGTTACCGTAATGTTATAACGCCAGATGGTCATCAAGTGGGTCGTTCGGTTCAAATCAAAAACCAAATCCGTAGCCACATCGCCTAAAGCGATCACATCTCGACCTGCAAAAGGATAGCCGCCGAAACGAGAATAAGCACCCGTCAAAGCCGTCTGTGCGCTAATAGGATCTGTTATGGCCTCATCACTGTCCTTGCCCTGATAGTATTCTGGCTCCAGGGAACAGGAGAGAAAACCAACCCCCAACAGAAACGCAATTAAAATATGATATGCTGTGTTTTTCATATATTCAGTGTTTTTGTATTATCGTATTAAAAACCGAATGACAGTCCGAAGATAAAGTTACGCGGCATAGGATATACCCATTGTTGGAAACCATCGGCACGTGTTTCAGGATCGAAACCGATAAAGTTCGAACTGCGGACGGTAAACAAGTTATCGGCACTGAAGAACACTCTCAAATTGCTCAGCATAATCGCTTTGCAAATCTTCTCCGGGAAGGTGTAACCCACCTGCAGAGTGCGAAGTTTCAAATATGAACCATCCATCAAGAAACGGCTCGATGTGTTGCTGGCTCCCGATACATCATCTGCAATGAACTGAGGAACGTCGGTATAACGGTTTTCAGGAGTCCATGCATTTTCGTAAACGTAGTTGGTAACCGGACCCAGGAAGTAGTCACCCACCTGCATATCGTAGAGGAAACCACTGTTGTAAACCTTTCCACCATAAGTATAACTGAAGGTAGCAGAAAGATCAATGCCCTTGTAACGGAATGTGGTCGAGAAGCCACCATAGAACTTCGGATCGGCCTTACCTACGATACGTTGTCCGGCCTCGTTGTAGTTGAAGGTCTTTTCATCACCCTCTGTGCCTTTGTACCACATCGGACGTCCTGTATCAGGATCTACACCTGCATACTCCGGCATATAGAAGGTATGGTAAGCCTCTCCAACCTTGCGGATCGTTGTTGAGGTCTCGATAGGCAGATCCGTGGACAGAGCCACAATTTCATTGTGGTTAGAGGTAATATTGAATGACATGTCCCAAGTGAAATCCTTTACACTCAACAAACGGGCATTCAACAACACCTCGATACCACGGTTACGCATCTTACCCATATTGCGCAACTCATAAGCCAAACCGGTGGTCAGCGTAATAGGTACCTCAAAGATCATATCCGAAGTCAACTCATTGTAGTAATCAACCTCCAGGTTGATGGTACGGAACAGAGTCAAATCCAAACCAACGTTGAATTTACCACGACGCTCCCATTTCAAATCAGGATTGGCAAACGAAATGGGCACACTACCCGGATTACCTTTATAGTCATATCCTGTTCCGTAATAAGCACGTGCACTGTACCAACCAATCTCCTGGTTACCTACTGTACCGTAGCTGGCACGAATGGTCAGATTGCTCAACCAATTGCGGGCTCCACGCATAAACTCCTCTTCAGAGATACGGTATTTACCACCTACTGAATAGAACAGACCCCACTGGTTGTTGCGACCATAACGTGATGAACCGTCATAACGCAAACTTCCTGAGATATAATATTTGTCAGCATAACTGTACTGACCATTGAAGAAGAGTGAATTCAGGGTAGATTTCTTTCTGTATGTTCCGGCTGAAGTCGGATTAGATGCATTACCCATCTCCGGCAGCCCCTCATACGGGAAGTTTGAAGCACCTGCAAGAGTCTGCTCGTCAACCAAACGTTGTGCCTCCTGACCCAACATCAAGTTGATATCGTGCTTGTCATAACGTTTGATCCAGCTGAGCGTATTAGTGATCGTCATGTTCAGCAGCGTCTCGTTGTTCTGATCCGCATACATGTGCGACTCTATACCCTGAGGGTTCATCATGCTGGCAAAGCTATACTCACGCAAGTTAAAAACATTGATACCCAAGTTACTCTTAGCTGAGAAACCCTTACCGAAATCAACCTGTACATAAGGATTGATATTGGCCGTAATGGTCCGCTGTGAGTTAATATCACCCTTGTGTTTATCACGGATAGCCACCGGGTTGTAATATGCGTTCAGGTTATATGAGCCGTCTTCGTTGTAGATCGGCTCAATAGGACGCAGGTCATATATCGCTACCAACGGGTTAATGTACTGTGATTGGGTCACCACATTATTGTTGTCCGAGTAAGAGGCCGATGACAGCAAACCAAAAGAGAAAACTTTGCCTCGGTGATCAATATTCGAACGCAAGGTATAACGTTTCATATCGGTACCGATAATAATACCTTCGTTACGATAATATCCGGCACTGATGTAATAATTGGTATTATTAGCACCACCCGATACATCTACGCTGTATTCGTCTACCTTACCATTGCGCAAAATCGCTTGCAACCAATCCGTATCAGGGGTTACACCCTCTTGCCATCCATAATACGCATTGGCATAATACTTAGCTAAAGCCAAACCCTCACCGGGAGCTGCTTCGCCTGAATTCTCAAGACCACGGCCCCAAATATCCAGGTAACGATCGGTATTGACTACACGATAGTTCCAATCCAGATTGGCAATACGAGCAATACCTTTTTTAGCCAAGAAATTCACATGAGGTTTACCCTGTGCACCACGTTTGGTCGTGATGACAATCACACCGTTAGCTGCACGTGCTCCGTAAATGGCCGTTGCGGTTGCATCCTTAAGAACCGTAACACTCTCAATGTCGGCCGGATTGATATTGGCCAACGGGCTCACAGCCATATCACCGTTAGTTTCATCATTCAAAGCCGAAATCTTGTCTGAGAACATCGGCATTCCGTCAATGACGTACAACGGTTCCAAACCTGAATTCACTGAACCAACACCACGAACGTTGACACTGGCAAAAGCTCCCGGTTGACCGTTTACATTAAACATCTGCAAACCGGCAACACTTCCCTGCAAGGCTTTCATGAAGTTGGCATCGGTCTGCTTGGTGACTGCTTTGCTGTCGATCACCTGGGCAGATCCAGTAAATGCCGCTTTACGAGTCGCTGCATAACCGGTTACCACAACCTCATCTGCCAAGACTGCTTCATCTTCCATCGTAACATCGATCGTGGTACGATTACTGATCGCAGCCTCGACGGTCTTCATCCCGACGAAAGAGAATTTCAGCGTTCCCTGTGCAGGCGCTTCAATGGAATAGTGTCCATCTATATCGGTACTGGTGCCTGTCCCAAGCTCCTTTACGATGACAGTGACGCCGATCAGAGGCTCGCCGTCAACGGACGTAACGGTACCTGAAACTTGCTTGTTCTGCGCAAACGCCGTTTGCAAACAGCCCAGTAAAATGGTACACAACAAGAGTAAAATTTTTCTCATAAACATACATTTTAACTGTTTGTATAAAAATGTTAACCTGTGCTGAATGATTGCGCAAAAGTACGACATTTAGAACTATTTTCAGCATAAAAAAGACATAAAATGCAGTGATATAATAATCTATATCAATTACACCCTGAATTCTTTTGATATGTAAGTTATCGACACCTATTTCATTGAAAATTTAAAATAGTATTTTTGTTGTTTTTGTCTATTTCCCTATTAAACCTCATTATTATCAACTATTTCAAATGGTCTCATTCCCCCGACAACACCTATCGAATTTTCGCCCCAAAATCCAACAGACATAAGACAATTTTCCTCTCCTCATTTGTTGGATTTTAAAAATATTTAATAATAAAACACCTGAAAAACTATTTTATACATCGGCCAGATCTATTGTGCATATCATACGACGACACAAAATGGAAATCCCCACATTTTAATCAAAATAACAACCTAACATTTCACAGAAAAAGAGTGCCCAAGATGACAAACATGTATAACAAAACGTCACTTGTTCTATAAACATTACATTCCACCCTCGCCGTTTGAGATAATCCGCTCTTCAATAAAACATAAACAATATCGATTCTCCCGAGCTAATCAAACCGATAAATAAACCTAACAACCTAACAAAAAAGAGCAGCCCATTTTTGTAAGAAATCACAATAAAATCTCTCCAGATTATTATTTTTGTTCTGAGCAATGAGTGTGTCTGTCGCCGACAACGCCACACGGCATCTACAAAACAGCCTCCATAAGAACTCGTATAACGATGCATGGCGTATATTCGTCAACAGCTCTTCACTACTCCCCAAACCCGAAAAACACATTGTATCACCAAACAGCATTGACCCCTATGAAAACAACTTTGACCTGGATTTTCGTATTCGCTTTAAGCGTCATGACGGTTTCAGCCCAACTGCGCATTGGAGGCAGAACTTTAGACACAAAGAAACTGCTCGGTGCTGCTAAAGATGCAGCTACCGCTTTGACCCTTTCCGACGAAGATATTGCCAAACTGAGCCACGAATCGGTCGAATGGATGGATGCCAACAACCCAATCGCCGACGAAAATACAGAGTATGGCGCCCGTTTGAAACGACTCACGGAAAACATCACCGAAGTCAATGGTCTAAAACTCAATTTCAAAGTCTATGACGTAGAGGATGTAAATGCATTTGCATGTGGAGACGGTTCAATCCGCGTGTTCTCCTCCTTGATGGATATCATGGATGACGACGAACTGATGGCAATCATCGGCCACGAAATCGGACATGTCGTCCATGCCGATGTAAAACAGGCCATGAAAAATGCCTACCTCGCTTCAGCCGCACGAGGAATTGTAAGCTCTACCGGAGGCCTGGCTGCCAAATTATCCGACTCGCAACTCGGAGATGTGGTCCAGGCGTTTACCGACGCACAATTCTCCCAAAGCCAAGAGTACGAAGCCGATGATTATGGCATGCAATTCTGCATCGAACATGGATTCGACCCCTACGGCATGGCCCGTTCTCTGGAAAAACTCGTAGAGCTGTCAAAAGGTGAGAAGGCTTCGACCATCCAAAAAATGTTTTCATCCCATCCGGATAGCGAAAAACGTGCTGCTCGGGTAAGAGAAAAAGCCGATGAACTGACTGCAACACAAAACCAGGCCCAATAATCCAAACCACAATGGCTACGTGCAACAACAAGCGAACGCTCTCCAAAGGTCTCCGAATCGCATTGATCATTTTGGGGGCGTTCGCTTTGCTGTATGTTATCGGCATGACGTACAGTTCGTGGACAAACAAACGTTTTGAACAAAACGGAGTCCGAACTTTTGCCACCGTGACCGACGTACAGGTCAAACATCATCCGGAGCACACCTCCTGGGTGCGTGGAGGTAACGGCACCCGCCGCAAAGTCCATCATCAGGCCTACACCGAAACGATTATTCAATACACATACAGCGTGGAAGGTGTAAAGTACGAAGGAGAGATGCGCACACGTACCGTTCCAGCAAGACCCGCTAAAAAAGATCAAAAGATACAGATCGAATACCTCTCGAACGCTCCCTCAAAAAGCAGACTATATAAACCCCAGGCCCACCAAGAATAAGATCTGATTGTCAACACCGGTCGCTCAATAATAAACCACCACTCACAATCAGATCACTGCAATTCTCTCTTATCGTTGGCGCCTGCACAGTTTTTTTTACCAGAATATATTGTTGTTCCTGAGCATATTGGACTCCAGCCCATATTTTTTTTCAGTACATATTGTACCCCGTTCATGTGAAGAGATTCCGAACCCGGTTATGACATTTGATCATAACCGGGTTCGTTCTATCACACCCATCTGAGTAAAGGAAACAACAAAACAAAAACACCTACGTTACCTTTCCTTTCGCTCTGAGCGATTCAGTCCGTTAGGCATCAAACCCGACCTCGGCAACTCCTTATAATTGCAGTGCCAAAAAACAGATTCACCTCAACAACAACCTCTCCCATCTTCCTGTTGCCATCCATTTTACGACCGGCAAGCGGAATATTATCGGAGAGAAAAGCTACAAGAGAATAAATATCCATGTATCTTTGTATAGCTATGGCAGGCACGTGTGAAAGAGTCGCGCAAAATGGGTGAGATTTCGGAAACCATCAGCTGTGTTACCGTCTCCGACCACTCAACCCGCTTCAACTCATCACATCAGGCATATATCCCAAAAACGCATGTGTAAACGCCTTTAACCACGCTTGCGTAAACCCATCTGAATCAACACAACGACATAGACAACACATCAAACCATGAAATTTTACAATATCCACTTCAGCCCTACGGGAGGTACTCGCAAAGTTGCAAACCTATTGACCTCCAAACTCACTCAAGAGGCATATGAGATTGATTTAACCGATCCAACGCTCCCCTTCGAAACCATCTCGTTGGACAAAGAAGATATTGCATTGCTGGCGGTACCCTCATACAGCGGACGTGTTCCGGCACCTGCTCTGCAACGGATCGCAGCTCTCAAAGGGAATGGAGCAAAAGCCATTCTGGTCTGTGTATATGGGAATCGTGCCTTTGAAGATACGTTAATCGAACTGTTGGATACGACAAAAGAGGCCGGTTTCAAGACTATAGCAGCCGTTGCGGCAATCGCCGAACACTCCATTGCCCATCGTTATGCCACAGGAAGACCTGACGAACAGGATCAGATACAACTCACCTCTTTCGCTGATCAAATCCTGCAAAAAATCGCCAAAGGAGAAGAGACTGAACCTCAAATTCCGGGAAATCGACCTTACCGAAAAGTCAATGCGAACGGCCCCATTCCCAAACCAACCAAAGCATGCTCCAACTGCGGTTTGTGTGCTGCAAAGTGTCCCGTATCGGCCATCGACAAAACCAATGTAAAACAGATTAACGAACAACTCTGCATCTCTTGTATGCGTTGTGTTGCGATCTGCCCCCACAAAGCCCGTAAGATCAGTCGTATAATGGCTTGTGCCATCAATGCCATGCTGAAAAAGGTCTGCTCAACCCGAAAAGAAAACGAACTGTTTCTGTAAACAGATATCCAATGGGAGCACTCAACAGAGCTTGAGTCTCCCCTCCTTGTAACAGACAACACCCTCACGCTGATACAAACCACACCGGGCACCCCTGACAGCACTAACACCCACAGACAGCCCTACCCCGGACGGCATTAACAACCCGGACGGCCACACCGTAGCAACATCCCTAACCACTCAGCCATATGGAAAAATCACAAGATGAAAAGAAAACAGCATTTGTCGTTCTGTTTTCTGCTGTAATCATGGTACTGGAGATTTTCTTCGGTCTATTCTCCAATTCAATGGCCCTGCTGGCCGACGGCATCCACATGGGGTCACATGTATTGGCGATCGGGCTCAGTTGGGGAGCCTATGTTTTGGTCCGCCATCTGAAACGCAAACAGGCCGACAACATCGATAGCGAAAAGGTCTTGACCCTTGCCGCCTACACCAGCGGTGTACTGCTACTGCTCTTTGCCATCTTCATCATTGTCGAAGCTGTCGAACGATTTTTCGTCCCAAATCTCGAAATTCGATACCTCGAAGCCATGGTTGTCGCTGCGATCGGTCTAATCGTCAATATTATTTGCGCACTGGTTCTCCACGATAAATCCGGGCACGACGATTATAACAGACACTCGGCCTACCTCCATGTACTGGCGGATGCCCTGACCAGTATCGGCGCTATTTTCGGTCTGATTTGCGCCATGATCTGGAACATTACCTGGATCGACACGATTGTCGCACTGATCTGTTCTGCCGTGATCATCCGTTGGGCAACCAGGATGCTTTTCGACACCAGCAAAATTTTGACCACCAAAGAGAAAACGAAATAATTGCCAATACTTCCCGGCAAAGATCAAAAGGCTCTATTTCCGGAGTAAAAATTTCACAATAGCCCAACCTCCGAAAATCTGCACCAGCATACCGGGAATGCCGATCCGGAAATCCTGCGCAGCCAAATAAAAATCGCCTGTGATCACCCATTCGGCCAGCGTCCCGATCACCTGATAGCCCAAAACTACGGCTAAAAGCAACGGCAACGATACCTTCTGATAGCGATGTGCCGCAAACCCTGCCAAAACAGCCAGCAATACCGACTTAATCAAAATTGCCGGTAAAACACCCCAGGCTGGCATCCCAAATAAAACCGAATTCAGACATGGCGAAACCACTGCGGTCAATAGCCCCACACGCCAACCATATTTATAGGCACCAATCAGAGTACACAGATAGATGGGCAACCAGGTGGGCCCTCCCAAATGAAAGGTATGGCACAATTGGGGTAATAGAATATTCCCTGCTATAAAAAGCAGTGCGAACAAATAGGTCTTTGCCTCATTATAAGTCAATGAATAGAGTCTTACCGCTGAAGTTTGCATAATTGTATTATTGAGACGTTTTATTCTACTGAAACAAGCGGGAGCTCTCTGTTCTCCCTTCTCCTAAATCACATTTAATACATAGCAGAGCAATATTCCACTCCGCTATGCTCTTGCAGCCTGTTGTGCTCCCTCGAGTTGCGCCATAAATTGCTTGATAACCGGATAGATCTCCGCTGCATCCCGCAAATCGACACAAGCCGACTCCAATGGGCACAACCCGGTTTTCGTCCGATTTTCGATGCGGGGCACCTCCTGACCGAACGTAACGGCAATCTTCGCCTCTTGCAGCAGCGTCAAAGCCGGGGTACTGATCACATCCGCATAGACACGCTCCACTCCCCCAAGCACCATCAACGCAGCCGCACCCTTGCCAATCACCTTATCGGCTAACGAGGCATGATCCAACCACTCTGCATGTTCACGGTACACCTCATATAAATCGGTCACACCTCTGCGACCAAACGTATGAAGACCATAACGATTCTCCACCACGCAAGAGTAATTCCCCGCATGCAATAGCTCGATCAATTTCGTCATCTCCGTCATAACGTACCTCGTTTAAGCTTTTCGACAAACCGATCGATCCGATGAAGTTCTTTCGGGATTTCAATGCTTTGCGGACAATGCGACACACACTGTCCACAACCGATACAATGGCTCGCCTGACGTAAACGAGGCACACTGCGATCGTACCCAACCAAAAATGCACGACGGGCACGACGGTAATCCTCACTTTGAGAGGAGGTGGGCAGATTGCCCTCGTTGACGCACTTGTTGTAATGCAACAGCACCGCAGGAATATCAATACCATAAGGACAAGGCATGCAATATTTGCAATCGTTACAGGGTATCGTCGGATATTGCATCATCAAATCGGCCGTATCATACAGGAATTGGACATCCGCTTCCGTAAGCGGTTCCAATGGGGAATAGGTGCGCAAATTGTCCTGCAGATGCTCCAGATAGGTCATGCCGCTCAAAACGGTCAACACGCCGGAAGGCGACCCGGCAAACCGAAAAGCCCACGAGGCCACACTCCGCTCCGGATCACGCTGTTTGAGCCGGGTGACGATATGATCCGGCACATTCGACAATCGGCCGCCCAACAACGGCTCCATAATAATGGCCGGAATATGTCGTTTTTCCAACTCTGCATACAGGTATTCGGCGTTGACATTGCGAGCCGAAGCATGGCGCCAATCGACATAGTTGAGCTGAATCTGCACAAAATCCCAATGCACCTTTTCGTGCATGGCCAGCACCTCATCGAAAACCGAAACCGTCCCGTGAAACGAAAATCCCAAATTGCGGATTCTTCCCGCTTCACGCTCTTGCATCAGAAAATCGAGCATGCCGTTATCGATATATCGAGCCCGGAAGGTCTCAATACCGCCATTCCCGATCGAATGCAGCAGATAATAATCGATATAATCCACCTGCAAATCCTCAAACGATTGACGATACATCGCAATCGAATTCTCACGGGTGTAATTAGAAAAATTCGACAACTTCGTTGCAATCTGGAATCGATCCCGGGGATGACGTTTCAAGGCAATCCCGGTCGATTTCTCCGACCAACCCTGTACGTAAACCGGTGAGGTATCAAAATAGGTCACCCCATGCGCAATCGCATAGTCGATCAGCTCATTCACAGCATCCTGATCGATCACATTCCCGTCGCCGCCAGGAGCCGGCAAGGTCGGCCAACGCATGCAACCATAACCCAACAGCGACACCTTTTCCCCACTCTTCGGATTGGTTCGATAGGTCATCCGATCTGCCGGCACCTCGTCCTGAGCCCGCCGATCTCCGGAAACCGGATTCTTCCGTGAATCACACCCCACCAAAGCAGCAGTGGTCGCCGCCGTACTGATCCCCACAATCTTCAAAAAATCACGGCGGGAAATATCTTTTTTATCCTGATTGTCCATATCCATGACTCTTCACTGAAAAATTAAATCATCCGATGTCTTTTATGCCCCTCCACATAGATAGCACTGAACGGACGAGCCGGACACAAATCTTCACAAGCCCCACACCCGATGCATCGCTCTTCATTCACGATCGGAATCTTGGGCGAACCCTCCCGGTTCGGATCCAAGGGCACCATGCGGATCGCCCCGGCCGGACAATGGCGTGCACAGTTACCACATGCAACCCCATCGGTCACCGGCAAACAGTTCGCCTTTACCCATACGGCATGTCCGATTTGAATCGCCGACTTTTCGGCCGGAGTAATGGGTAAAATCGCCCCGGCCGGACAAACCTCCGAACATTTCGTACACTCCGGACGGCAATATCCCCGTTCATACGACATCTCGGGTTGCATCAACCTCATCGGGTCTGTCGATGGACGCAACACCCCATTCGGACAAACTGCCACACATAACTGACAACCTGTACAGTGTGCCGTCAAATGGTGCAATCCCCTTGCCCCCGGAGGAACAATCGGCGTCAACCGCTCCGGAATCTTCTTATCCAAAATAACAGCCAAACCGCCATCGACCTTTTTTTCCTGAGCCTTCACCGCAACAGCTCCCAGCCAAAGCCCCAATCCCGTCAAAAAGCGACGCCTCATCTTTTCCGTATCAGAAAGCGGATTTATCGTAGAGATACCGGACGCCGTACAGGTTACAACGTTACTCTCCGAAGACAAGGGCGCTGCGCCAGATTCATGAACAAAAGGTGCACAAGTCGAAGAGGTAGTTCCAGTTGATGTCGATACCGTTGCCGATACCGAATCAGCATGGTCGGCCGCTTGAGAAGCTGCTGTTTCATGAGCCGCCGCTGGTGCCGTTTCACTGCGTTTAAACCGATACTGGTAGCTAATCGCTCCCTGCCGACACACATCAATACAATCCATACACACAACGCAACGGCTATAATCGATCTGGTGGGCGTCGGCATTGATGCAGGAGGCTTTGCATCGACGTGAACAGAGTTTACATCCATTGCATTTATTCAGGTCGATTACCGGCCGAAACAGAGAAAACCGGGACAACAGCCCCAACACTGTACCTACCGGACAGATCGTATTGCAATAGGTACGGCCACTGCGCCAGGCCAGCACAACCAGAATCAGCAACGTCGCTCCCGCCACGATAAATGTAGGCAAACTTCTCACCCACACCTCCGTTTCGTAAAAGGCATAGCTATTCATACGCTCAGCCAAATAGGCCAGTATATTGTTTCCACAGGCCCAGATCGGCGCAAAAAGATTTTGGGCAATACGGCCATAGGCACTATACGGGGCCAACAAAGCGACTACCGAGCCGATTCCGGCAATGAGAGCCACAATAAACAGAGCCAAAACGCCATAACGTAACCACGATTTTGCCGGAGAGTATGAGTAACGATTCTTTTTCTTTCTTTTGCTGAACCATGCGACCACGTCCTGCATGACTCCCAACGGACAGATCACGGAACAATAGACCCGCCCGAACAACAAGGTCAACAACACCCAGAACAGCACGACACCGACATTGACCGCCAACAGAGCCGGCAGGAACTGAATACGGGCCATCCATCCAAACAGAGCATGCACGCTTCCTGTAAAATCGAGAAATAGTAGCGTGATCAATGCAAAAAAGAGAATGGCAAGAGTTAATCTGATTTTACGCAACATAATCGAATCTGCTTCAACAAACCAAATATTATTTTCGAATCTGCAGCTGCACCTAATTCTGACAGGGCAAAGTTGCTATGAACACCGTTCAGACAGATTCAAACTGTGGGCTGCTATCCTCTTGCGTCGAAAACCGGCTGTAAAAAAACGAGACACTGGCCGTACATGAGCACGCAATAACCAAAACCGCAAAAGAGATCCCTTTCAATAAGTCATTGCACCACGACTGCATCCAGTGAAGTTGATGACCAAAACGCCCTGATCAGCCTGAATCTCTGACCTATACAAAGGTACGATAATTTACCGTTTCACAACGCCCCCAATTACAGATTTTATACCCCACATCACCGAAAAAACTCGTTCAACGGCTATTCAATGCGCACACAACAAATGTTTATTTTCAAACGACCAAGACTCAACCCCTCTTATTACTTCTCTTTCCGATACGATCAGACAAGACCCCTGAAATAAGCTAAGGATCAACACCTCATCGGCAGCCGGTATATCCTGCACATAAAAGGAGTAATTTAACATTACTCCCCCTCCAATTTTCAAAGGTTCACAACTTAGACACTATTGGGATCAACATCTGTCGCAACATCCCCTCACTCTCCTCATTGGCCCAAAGCCCAATGCATTTGAGGATCTCAACGAATCACCGACGAAAGGCAATCCGCATGAGGACATAGGAATTGCATACACACTGAGCATTAGCCCTCTAAACAACGAATTCCCAGTGGAAACACCTCCCACTCTTCCCCATCTTGCGACCACCACAATGAATATACTGCATCCGTCAGGCCTCCGGCAGTGGAACAATCGTCACCTTGACTCCCTGTTCCTCAATGGCCTCGAGCATCTTCGGCGAAATACCCGAATCGGTAATCACCCAATCGATGTCGCTCATGTTGCATATTTTGCTGAAACCTCGACGACCAAATTTCGAAGAATCGGCCAAAACAATCGTTTTCGTCGCAGCTGCAATCATGGCCTGATTCAAACAGGCCTCCTGAATATGAGTGGTACTCAAGCCATACTCCGGATCAATCCCATCCACACCCAAAAACAGCTTGCTGCAACTGAAATTATCCAACATCCGGATGGCATATTCACTGACCGCCGAAGCCGATGAGTGCCGTATAATGCCACCCAACTGTATAATCTCAATGTCAGGCTTATCAAGCAACTCCATGGCCACATTCATCGCCGAAGTGATCACAGTCAGCTTCATATTCTCAATACAACGGGCAAAGGCCTGAACCGTCGTACCCGATGCAATAATCAAAGCATCCTGAGGCGAAAGCAACTCTACCGCTTTCAAACCAATCCGACGCTTCACTTCCGGACGTAATTTCTCCTTCTCCGAAACCTTCCGAGTCGCAATATAAGGGTCGGCTAAAATGGCTCCTCCGTGTGTCCTGTAAAGCAACTTCTTTTCCTCCAACAGATCCAAATCCTTCCGAATGGTCACAGCTGAAACCTTCAGTTTTGAACTCAGATCCGCTACGTCCACCTTACCAAACTCCCGCAACAGCTCTAAAATAATGCTATGCCTTTCCAGTAGCGTCATATACAAATATCTCCTCTATCAATTCAATCAAGAGCGAATATAGGCTAAAATGCAAACAGTTTTACACCCACCTGCAGGTAACCGCTCTGAATGTCCGGATTCCACATCGCATGCGCAAATACCGGCATCTCAAAACGGCCCAGTTTTAACAAATAGGTTGTCTTCAGGGAGATTTGATTGAGGTGGTCCGTGCCGTAGAAATTACGGCTGCCATCAGCCTCCGTACGATTAAAGGCAAAGGTGCCACCCAACCCCAAATCAACGATCCAATGGTCATTCCGGAATACGCTATACTCCCCGTAAACAAAGGTGGAGTACATATTGTTGCCTGCACTGTTCAAGTCCCGGCCGGCAAAAATCGTAGCCCAATATAACCGCAAGGGAACCTCCAACTTCGTATCAAAATCGTAAGCGACACTCAGATCAAGAAAATGCCCCGTCGAATACTTGTTGTAGTTAAAGATATCCTTACTGAAGGTCAAATCGGGAGAGTAGTTGAATATATCCCATACCGCAACCGTAAAACCTGAAGCTGAGTACGAAAGATAATAATCAAACTCCTTGTAGTCTCCGGTAAAATCGGTTCCTCCCCACAGACCAATTTTCAGGCGATCTTTGAAAAGTCCCATGCTCACATCGGCAGCCAATACGCCCCCATCCGCAATCTGAAGACCACGCCACAGGTGCATATTCTGAAGTGTTCCACTCAGATGGAATTGCTGTCCGAACGAGGCAGACGACACCATGAGAGCCGCTGCAACCAGTAAATATTTGATCTTTTTCATGACTCAACCGATTAACAACAGATCAGACAATAAAGGCCAGCAGCCAAAAATCCACCAATGATCGGACCCAAAACCGGCACCCAAGAGTAGGCCCAGTCGTTGGATCCTTTGCCCCGAATCGGCAAAACGGCATGAGCCAGTCGAGGAGCAAGGTCTCGAGCCGGATTGATCGCATAACCGGTTGTTCCACCCAAAGACATACCCAAAGCAACAATCAGCATTGCAACCGGGAAGGCGCCCAAAGAACCCATCCCCACCTCTGGAGTATTGCTCTCTGTGGCCAAGACCAAAATCACAAATACAAGCACTACGGTTCCCAAAATTTCACAGAAAAGATTGCGCCCGTAGTTCCTGATAGCCGGGATGGTGCAAAAAGTGGCCAACTTCGTAGAGGGATCATCCGTCGCATCGTAATGATCTTTGTAAAAAGCATACACGAGAACGGCTCCAAAAAATCCGCCCAGCATCTGTGCAACAATATAGGGCAGCACATATGCCCAGCTAAAGGTTCCGGCAGCTGCCAAACCCAAAGTAACAGCAGGATTCAGATGGGCTCCGGAATAGGGCCCTGCGATAAACACGCCCAACATGACAGCCAGGCCCCATGCCAATGTAATGACCACCCAGCCACCATTCTCTCCTTTGGATTTTTTCAACACTGTCGAAGCTACCACTCCGTCACCAAAGAGTACTAAAATCGCTGTGCCTATAAATTCAAATAGGCACTTCGTCCATATTGCATCCATGTTAGGTTAAGGTTAGTTGATTGGTTATAGGTTAGATAAATATGCTCATGTTCTCTACTTGGCAGTATAGTCGCTCAGCGTCCGTTTGACCGCATCGTGCCAGCCATCTTTGGCTGTCTGAACCTTGTCCGCTTCCCAGCTCGGCTCAAATACACGATCAACCTGCCACTGTTTGCGAATATCATCGATGCTGGACCAGTAACCTACGGCCAGACCTGCCAAATAGGCCGCTCCCAAAGCTGTCGTCTCAACCACCTGCGGACGAATAACTTGTGTACCGAGAATATCCGCCTGGAACTGCATCAGCAAATTGTTGCGGGATGCACCACCATCCACCTTCAACGCCTTGAGCGGAATACCGGCATCCAAAGACATCGCATTGGTAATATCCATCGTCTGGTAAGCAATTCCTTCGAGCGCTGCACGGGCAATATGTGCAGTAGTGGTACCACGACTGATTCCCACAATAGTTCCTCGTGCGTATTGATCCCACCACGGAGCTCCCAGTCCCGTCAAGGCCGGTACAAAATAGACACCGTTCGTATCCGGAACCCGTGAGGCCAACTCCTCAACCTCCGATGACGATTGAATGATACCCAAACCATCTCGCAACCACTGTACAACAGAGCCACCAACGAAAATACTTCCCTCCAAAGCATAATTGACCTTGTCACCGATCTTCCATGCAATGGTCGTGATCAGATTGTTTTTCGACAGAATAGGCTTCTCACCGCTGTTCATCAACAGGAAACATCCCGTCCCGTAGGTATTTTTCACCATACCCGGCTCAGTACACATCTGACCAAACAGGGCAGCCTGCTGGTCACCGGCAATACCGGCAATAGGCACTTTATGGGCAAAAATGGTGGTTTTGGTGTGGCCGTACACCTCGCTGGAGGATTTCACCTCTGGCATCATCGAACGAGGAATATCAAAGAGATCCAACAACTCCTGATCCCACTCCAAGGTATTGATGTTAAACAACATCGTGCGGGAAGCATTACTTACATCCGTTACGTGAACCTCTCCACGGGTCAAGCGCCAAATCAACCATGTATCAACCGTACCAAAAAGCAACTTGCCCTTCTCTGCACGCTCTCTCGCACCCGGAACATGATCCAAAATCCATTTGATCTTCGTCGCACTGAAATAAGCATCGATAATCAAACCTGTTTTCTGACGAATCATATCGGTCAATCCACGGCTTTTCAGCTCATTGCAATAGTCCGAAGTACGACGATCCTGCCAGACTATCGCATTATAGATTGGCTCCTCCGTCTCCGAATCCCATACAATGGTGGTTTCACGCTGGTTGGTAATACCAATACCCGCAATATTCAATCCGTTGATGTCCATCATCGTGATCGCCTCCGCAATCACAGAGGCCTGAGATGACCAAATCTCATGCGGATCGTGCTCCACCCATCCTGACTTCGGAAAAATCTGACGGAACTCTCGTTGGGCCACAGCACAAGATTTACCCATTTCATCAAAAACGATAGCACGTGAGCTGCTTGTACCTTGGTCAAGCGCAAGAATATACTGTTTCATAACAGGTTAGAGGTTTTTTTTTAGTTTTATGCAGTTAATTTATTTTAGGTTCATTGTGTAATGTTATGACTAAGCCAAACGAGAGGCCAAAATACTCAACGGATGTTCACACCGTTTGCTGGTCGAACTTTCAATCTGCCACTTGCAGGTTTCACAATCCGTCACCACAAGATCAGCTCCCGAAGCCTCGATCTGACGGAACAGCGACTCTCCAATGGCCTGTGAAGTCTCGTAGTTCTCCTTCTTGAAACCATACGTACCGGCAATGCCACAGCATTGTGAATCCAGCACAATCACCTCAACACCCGGAATCATCCGCAACAGTTCAATGGAATAGTAGGCCCAGCCCATCTTCTGCATGTGGCAGGCCGTATGATAAGCCACCTTCAGCGGTGCACCCTCCTTGAATTTCAATTTGACCTCTCCCGACTGAATCAACCGATAGATGTAACGGGTTGCCAATTCGATCCGGTCACGCACATCGCCATTCTCGAGATCCAAAATGTGCGGATACTCGTCCCGCAACGTAAAGGTGCAGGTCGAAGAGGTGGCAATCACATCCAATTTGCGATCATTAACCGCCGTACGAATAGATGTAAGATTGGTTTGGGCCTGTTTGCGCGCCTGATTGTAGAGACCGTTCGAGATCAGAGGCACACCGCAGCACTTCTCCTTGTCCAGCAGGAGAACGCCATAGCCCAACGCATTCATAATCTGAATCATCTCCTTACCCAGCTGCGGATTGTTGTAGTTCACATAGCAACCGTGGAAAAAGGCAACCTGTTTGGGGAAAGCGGCCTGTTCGGCAGCCACCTTCTTATACCACGATTCAAAGGTCCCATGCGCATATTTCGGAAAAGCCCTGCGATGATCGATCGCCATCACCTTGTCCATCACGGTACGTACCGGCTTCAACTTGACCGTAACATTCACCACCGGAGCAAACGGTGTGGCCAAAGTACCCACCAGATCGGTATTGGCCAATACGAAATTCCGCAACGAGCTGTTTTTCTTCGGGCCATACTTGATACGGGCCGACTGGATGATGTCTCCGATGCGGACATTCGAAGGACAAGCCACCTCACAACGTTTGCAGTTCAGACAATATTTCAGGGCACCGTCGAAATAATCGGGCTGTTTCAACCGGAGACGCTCCCCATCCGGACCAGCCTGTTTCGGCCCCGGAAAGTTGGGATTCACAGCTGCCACAGGACAATATACGGTGCATATCGTACACTTGATGCACTGCTCGAAGTTATTTTCACTAACCGTATTTTGCTGAATATTCATGATCATTTGCTATTTAAAATCCGATCTGCAACATACAAAGCCGAAAGCAGGGAAACACCGGCACCACAACCCTCCTGTACCGGATAAAAACCGGCCAAACCGGCTCCGATACCATACAGATTGGTCAAGGATGTCCCATTTTTCATGATATGCAATTCAGAGTCGGTTTTCACTCCGAATGCCTGATAGTAATGTTTGTCAAAGAAGCGCAACGTGTACCATGTGGAACGATCCGGCTGGAAAACGGTATCCGCTCCGAAAACTGGTTCCTCAATCCGATCCGGCGTAGCCACCAACCCTTTGCTGAAGAAGCTGCCGGTCGCCAGAACAAATTGATCAGCCTCGAAAGGAATATTGCCATGATCGGCCGTATAGACCTGTTTGATCCGATCGCCTTCAAAATCGGCCGAAAGCACCGAATCCCCCAGGAAATATTCACCGCCCAACGCCCGGAAACGATTTTGCAGCGCCTGCTGTGCCTTGATCCCCGGAATCGAAGGGGGCAATGTCGGCAACAAATAGAGCGGCAACGACACTTTCGATTTCAAAACTTCGAACGAATCGTTGCGGTTAATGCCGATAATGGCCGGCAAAATCACCGCCTCACTATCCGCTGCAACCTCACTGATCTTGGCTGCCAACGCCTCGAGATTCTCCTCCCGGTCAAACACCCGGGCAATATTGGCCGAACGCATCTCACTCGGATTTTTCCGAATCTGCTCCAAATCGGGGAAATTGATGCTGCCAAAGCTGCACGTTACCCCATATTTGCGGAACTCCTCTGCGATAAACTCCGGATAAAAATCCAGAAAACCCTCCACATTGACAATGCAAACCTTTTTAAAAGGCAGCTGCTCCAACGAATCGGCCGTCAAATAACCCGACATGGTCAACCAGGTCGCCTTTGCCTTGCCCAGCGGGGTGATCCGATAATGGTTCCTGCAGCAATCCCCCTCCACGGCAATACCGGCCGAACGTAATACCTCCGGCACCTGACGGGCATATTTCTCACAAAGTTCACTACCCAGCACCGAATAGGGATGCTCGGGAGCCATCTTCTCCAATTCGACAATACCGGCCATCGGATCATTCACAGCCGTACCATCCGGCAGGCGACTCAACAAATCAAACGAACCCGAAGAAAAATGCAGCGCACTCTGTCCTTGCGACACAATAGCGCAACGTTTGCCAGCTTCGGCCAACCGGATGCCACATACCATGCCGGCCAACCCTCCTCCTATGATAACTGTATCGAATCTCATTGTGCTGATGTTTTTTCCGTTTCGTCCGACAATCCACATACACTTTCATATACCCAGGTGGTGTATTCGCTCTCACGCAACGTATCACCCCAGGCAATGGGTGCCATACCCTTCCAACGTTCATTCAGGAACGAGGCCAAATCCGCCTTCGCTTTCTTGGCACAGATCGGATCCTTCTTGCCCATCAGACCGGCTGCCCGACAAGCACAAAGCTCACCCTGACAGGTTCCCATGCCGACACGGGTACGACGACGCAAATCAACCAAATTATTGACCGCAAGATTCTCAATCGCATACTCAACCTCTCCGATCGAAACCTCTTCGCATTCACACACCAAACTGTTCTTCACCGCATCCTTATCGGCAATCCGGGCTGCCATATCACCATGACGGGAAATTGCCGAACGTCTCTGAATGATCGGTTTATTGCGGTTCTTGCGCTCCTGCTCCTCCTTGCTCTCCACTGAACCAGGCAATGGCAGCTCTGCCGTGCGACAAGGCTCCTGAATACCCAATTTCTTACATGCCAGATCCGTTGTCCACTCAGCCATCAGTCGGTAGGTCATCAACTTACCGCCGGTAATCGTAACAAAACCCTCCATACCGTCACGCTGAGCATGATCCAACAACACAATACCCCGGCTGACTGTACGACCGGTCGGATCATTGTCCGATGCCACCAACGGACGTACCCCCGCATACGCACGAAGAATACGGGTATAAGCCAACTGCGGCGAGAGCTTTTCTCCCTCACGCAGCAACAGATCCACCTCTTCAGAGGTGATAATCATATTGTCGATCTGATCATACGGAACCTTGCTCGATGTGGTACCGATCAGCGAAATGGTATCGCCCGGAACCAAAATATCGGCATCGGCAGGCTTGCGACAACGGTTAAGCACCATCTTGTTGACCCGGTGTCCAAAGATCAGCAACGCCCCTTTGGCCGGAAGCATATTGACCGTAATACCCGCCTTGGCAGCAATGCCATGCCCCCAAATACCACCGGCATTGATCACCACCTGAGCATAAAACCGCTTTTCACTTCGGGTATGGTAATCGTAAGCCACCACCCCGACAATACGATCCTGCTCACGAATCAACTCTCTCACCTCGGTATAGGTGCGGACTTCAGCCCCATGCGCCTGTGCATCCAAAATATTGGACGAGGTCAACCGGAACGGATCCACCGCCCCGTCCGGGACACGAACCGCACCGATCAACGCAGGATTGGCTGCAGGCTCCAACCGTTTCGCCTCCTCCGGATCCAAAATATCGGCCCGAATCCCCGCCTTGCGGCAGGCCTCAACAAAGGTAGCCTGATACTCCAACCCATCCTCAGGAAGGGTAATAAAGAGTCCATCCGTCTCTTCGACACAATGCGAAGCCACTTTGCGCAGAATCATATTTTCCCGAATACACTCTACGGCCGATTCATGATCCGTCACCGCATAACGTGCTCCACTATGCAGCAAACCATGATTTCGTCCGGTCGCTCCGGTCGATATGTCAGAACGCTCCAGCAGCAGAGCCTTGATTCCTCGAAGCGAGCAGTCTCTGGCCACACCCGCTCCGGTTGCTCCGCCACCGATGATGATAACATCGTAGGTATTCTCCATAATATGGCATATTAATTTGATGCAAATATAATGTTAATTTTATAAAAGCAAATAAAACGAAATAAAATTATTTCGTTTTATTTCATATTTACCCACAAAACGAAACAGCCAACCGTTCTATCACGCCCAAACAAAAGAAAACATAAGAATAAAATTATTTTCAGAAAACAATTTTCAGAACGACCAGCCCTTACTAAAAAGGAAGCGACCAGCCGAAAAACAGCAAAAAATAACAAGATACAATTCTAAATCAGCACTTTAAACCAAAATAAAACATCTGTGCAATACTGTGCCGGCATGCAGGTTCAACACATACCTCCTCCACAAATGCCTTTCGCAACCGCTTTCGCCAGCCACCTGCCTGCACCGGCCCACCACAAAACATCAGCTCACCCACCTTTTGAACTCCACACACCGTTGCTTCTGAACCTGCACAAAAACCAAACCAACACCCCCTAACAGGGACTATCCCTTCGATTGCCATAAAAAAGGAGCTGCAAACTTGAACGTAGTTTGCAGCTCCCGACCTAATAAAAGCAATAAAATAACCCGATTTCGCTATCGCTTACGGGACCACAGTTGCGACATCTGTTCCAGAGCCTTTCCTTTCGTTTCGGGCACCATCTTCCAAACGAAAAGTGCAGACAGTAACGACATCACGGCATAAATACAATAGGTACCTCCTACGCTCCAATCGCTCAACGACGGGAAGGTGGCCGAAACCGCAAAATTGGAGATCCACTGAGCAGCCACTGCAACCGCTACAGCCTGAGAGCGAATGGTGTTGGGGAATATCTCCGAAATCAACACCCAACAGATCGGTCCCCATGACATCATGAACGATGCCGTATAAAGAATAATGAAGACCAGAGCAGCTACACCGATCGAATCTGTAAACGACAGTGCAGCCAAAGCCGCCATGCCGATCATCATTCCCATGGAACCTATGACCAACAACGGTTTACGCCCCACCTTATCAACCGTAAAAATCGCCACAATGGTAAAGAGGATGTTGACACCGCCCATGACTACGGTCTGCAGCATCGAGGCATCCCCGGAAGCACCCATATTGGCAAAAATGCGGGGAGCATAATAGAGCACCACGTTAATTCCTATGGCCTGTTGAAAAAACGAAAGCAAAACGCCAACTACAATCACCGTCACCCCATAAGCAAACAGCCGTTCCCGCTTTTCGTGAACTGTTGCTTTGATCTCATCGAGAATCGTATGGGCATTGCGCGTACCGTTGATACGCTCCAATACGGCAAACGCCTTGGAATCAAGCCCCTTCAACACCAAAAAACGTGGGGTCTCCGGAACAAACAGAATCAAAAGCAAAAAGACACCCGCCGGATAGGCCTCCGAAAGAAACATGCGACGCCATCCGATCGATACCATGGCCTGCTGAATCGCCTCAACACTATCCCCCAAGTTATTGCGGATCATGTAGTTGACAAAATAGACCACCAGCATACCGAAAATAATGGCAAACTGATTGCATGAAACCAGCATTCCCCGGATATTGGCCGGTGAGATCTCAGCGATATACATCGGACAAACAGCAGAGGCCAAACCAACACCAATCCCGCCAATGATCCGATAAATATTAAACATCACCAACAGCGAAAATGAGGCCTCACCCTCCGGCAAGATTCCACTTTCGGGATACCAGGAACCGACTGCCGAAATAAAAAAGAGTGCCGCTGCGATGATCAATGTCTTTTTACGCCCCAGACGAGAGGCCAGAACTCCGGATAGAGCCCCGCCAATCACACACCCGATCAACGCACTGGAGGCTGTAAACCCGTGCATCCAGGCCGTATAGGTAAAATCTGAAGCCGTGCGGAAAAAGCTATCGAGTGCCTGTTCCGCCCCCGATACGACTGCCGTATCATATCCGAAAAGTAGCCCCCCGATAATCGCCACCAAAACAATGGACAGCAAATAGGGACGACTCCCGGTTGATTGAGTCGAAGTCATGTTTATAGTTTTAGGTTATTGTGTTCAGTCAGGTTATGAAGTCGTGCTCCGCGCACGACAAGCAAACAAAAGGAACACCGTACGATAATAGATACCGTACGGCCTTCCATTCGTATGATTCGCTCCGTTAAATATACATGTTGATCAACGCCTCGTAGAGTTCCTGTTTTCCGCTGCGTTGTACCGGCTCATGCGTACGGGCATACTCTGCCACCTGCTCCAACGTCAACCGGCCCTCTTCAAATGCCTTGCCCTCGCCCTGATCATACGACGCATAACGTTCGGCAACCATCTTTTCATAAGGCGAATTGTCCAAAATATCGGCAGCAATCAACAACGCACGCGCCATGACATCCATCGCTGAAATATGCGCAATGAAAATATCCTCCGGATCGGTCGAATTACGACGGGTTTTGGCGTCGAAGTTGGTACCACCACCCTGCAATCCGCCTCCACGCAAAATCACCATCATGGCCTGCACCATCTCGTATAGATCAATCGGGAACTGATCCGTATCCCATCCATTCTGGTAATCTCCACGGTTGGCATCAATCGATCCCAACATGCCCGCATCTACGGCACACTGCAGCTCGTGCTCAAAGGTATGACCCGCCAAGGTGGCATGGTTGACCTCAATATTGACTTTGAAATCCTTGTCAAGACCATGCGCCCGCAAAAAACCAATGACCGTCTCCGTATCTACATCATACTGATGTTTCATCGGCTCCATCGGTTTGGGCTCCACCAAGAAGGTACCGGTAAAGCCTTTGGAACGGGCGTAATCACGAGCCATGCGCAACATGGTAGCCATGTGCTCCTTCTCCCGCTTCATGTCGGTATTGAGCAACGACATGTAGCCCTCACGGCCGCCCCAAAAAACATAACACTCGCCTCCCAACTCAATCGTCGCATCCATGGCATTTTTAATCTGCAACATGGCTCGAGCCGCTGCATCGAAATCGGGATTGGTAGAGGCTCCGTTCATATATCGAGCGTGACCGAAAACATTGGCCGTACCCCACAACAACTTAATCCCGGTCTCGGCCTGTTTCTGTTTGGCATAAGCTACGATCTCTTTTAAATTACGCTCATAATCGACCGCATTGGGCGCCTCATCAATCAGATCGACATCGTGAAAACAGTAATACTCAATCCCGATCTTCTGCATAAACTCAAAACCGGCATCCATTTTGGCCTTGGCACGTTCCAGCGCACTCTCCGACGCATTCCACGGAAACTGTTTCGTTCCCCCGCCAAACTGATCTGCCCCCTCGGCACACAACGTATGCCACCAGGCCATCGAGAAACGGAACCAATCTTTCATCTTCCGTCCCCGTACAACCCGTTCCGGATCGTAATAGTGAAAAGCCATCGGATTTTTCGATTCAGTACCCTCAAACGGAATCTTTCCTACTGTGGGAAAATAACTTACTGTTGCCATAATTTGCTTATTGTTATTTATAATTCGAACTATTTCGTTTTCAATTTCGATTCCACCTCCTGCACCCAAGTCCGATATCCCGTTTCCAATACCTCACGGTCATTGTCCTCCGGCTCGATCGTCTCCAACCTGCGCAGCGAAGCAAACGCCTCATCCCGGTTTTTGTAAAATCCGGCACCCAACGCTGCACCCCGGGCTGCACCCAAGGCCCCATCGGTATTATACAACTCAATCCTAGCCCCCGTAAGCGTAGCCAGTGTCTGACAAAACAACGGGGAGAGAAACAGATTGGCCTTGCCGGCACGAATCACATCCGGAACCAAACCCAACGTGCGCATAATATCAATGCCGTAACGGAACGAATAGGCAATTCCCTCCTGAGCTGCTCGCAAGATGTGTGCAGTGGTGTGGCGATTCAGATCAATATTGCACAGCCCGGCACCCGTACAACGGTTCTCCAGAACTCGCTCCGCTCCATTGCCGAAAGGCACCACCAACAGCCCTTCCGACCCGACCGGTACACTGGCCGCCAAACGATTCATCTCACCGTAATCCAACCCCTGCTGAACCACGTTGCGTCGGATCCAGGAGTTCATAATCCCGGTCCCGTTGATGCACAAAAGAATCCCGTAACGAGGCTGCTGTGCCGAATGGTTGACATGTACGAATGTATTGACCCGGGACAACGGATCAGCTTTGGGAGTATCGGTAACACCGTAAACCACACCGCTCGTTCCTCCCGTCGCTGCAATCTCCCCCACCTCCATGACATTCAGCGAGAAGGCATTGTTCGGCTGATCTCCGGCCCGGTAAGAGATTGGAGTCCCCGCCGGAATCCCCAACTCCCGCTCCGTCTCAGCATGGGTATAGGCCTGAACCCCAATAGAAGGATCGGCTTCCGGCAGCAGCGCATGCGGAATGCCATACCAATCCGCCACAAAATCGGCCCTACGCTCCTCAAGAAAATCCCACAAAATCTGTTCGGACAACCCACTGATACTGGTCGAAATCCGTCCAGAGAGACGATAAGCAATATAATCACCCGGAAGCATCACCTTATCAATCCGCGCAAAGCAATCGGGTTCAAAACGTTTGACCCAGGCCAGTTTGGAGGCCGTGAAATTGCCGGGCGAATTCAAGGCATGGGAGAGACAAAACTCACGCCCGATCCCTTCACAAGCCTCGGCCCCAATCTCGACAGCACGGGAATCGCACCAAATAATCGACTTCCGCAACGGAGTCCCCTCCTTGTCTAAACAGACCAGACCATGCATCTGATAGGTTATACCGATCGCTGCAACCTCCCGCATGGAGTGTTTGGCCGCAATCTGGCGAATCCCCTCCTTGACATAATGCCACCACATCTCCGAATCCTGCTCGGCCCATCCCGTACGCAAAGCCTCAATCGGCATCTCAACAACCGGATTGGTCGCCATCGCTACACACGACCCACTCGGAATGTCCATCAACGATACCTTGACCGATGAGGACCCTATATCGATTCCCAAACTCTTCATCGCTCCTTTGATCTATATCTATGCGCTCAACAAGACCGCTCAATAACGCCAATTATTGATAAAACCCAATTTCAGTTTCTCTTTGACCGCTTTCTTATAAGCATTCCGATTAAAGGTGTAATATTGCGCAGGTTTATGCGCTACACCCTGCTCCTTTTCTGCCGTTGGCGTCAAAAAACCAGATGCCAAAATCTTCTTACGGAAATTGCGGTTGTCAATCTCAATCCCCAACACCGCACTGTACAAATTTTGCAATGCCCGTATCGTAAACTTCTTGGGCAACAACTCGAAAGCCACCGGTGACTGCAGCATATCCCGACACAAATACGACAAAGCCGAGGTCAGAATCTGCTTGTGATCCATGGCCAAACGCTGAATCGAATCAACCTCCACCCACTGTGCCCCTTTGGCTGTCGTGTAGGCAATTGTCCGGTGATCCAACTTCACCAAAGCATAATAGCCTACCGTCACCACCCTTTCACTATGAATCCCGTGATATTGGTTGATCCATTTCAACTCCTCGCCGCTCACCCGATTCGGATCGGAAAAGATCTCCATCTGCTTCAGATAGACATTGCGAAGCCCCGTCGCCTCCTCCAAAACCCGATAAGCAGCCTCAGGCAATGTTTCATTCTCCAGAATCATGGCTCCGGGCAGTTTCAACCGATCGAGAGTCGGATCCTCCCGATAATAACGGCGTTCTATCAGCAAGACTTTCAAAGCCTTACCATCGAAACCAAATACCACACAATCTACCGATAACGACTGATTCAACTGTACAGACATGACTGATAACCGGGCTAATTTTCGTTTTTGTAAAGTTATCCTTTCATCCAGGATTCTACAAACATATCGTATTTTTTACGCTAACTATTCCTTTGATTCTCTAACTATAACGGCATAATACCTATATAATCGCCCATCCGAGTATAACCCGAAAATACGCTAACTCTCACCCTTCGCCCCATAACAGGACCATCAGAAATATAGAGGTACACCTCAACACTCCAAAGGGAATAGACAATAAAGTGAAAGAGGTGAAAAGTCGATGGTGAGATGGAGGGGATAGTAAAATGGTGGGAAGTAAAAGATGAAGGGTGAAAGATGTCTGGTGGGCAATATGGGTGGGAAAAGGGAAATGGTGGCTGGAGGCTGGTAGTTGGAGGAAGGTGGCTGGTGAATGGTAAAAGCAGAAGATGGGGAGTAAAAGGGAAAAGGAAGAGAAAACAGAAAAGAACAAGGCAGCAAAGAAAAGAAAGAAAAAAGATAATAATAACAATAAAGGAACAACAAAAGGGAGAATAACAATCAAGCTGCAAAAATGTATTCCCTACTCTAAATTATAATTGTATCCTAATATTAACTCGGTTTCGATCGACAGCAAGCAGCAGAGAGTTTCTGCACCACGTAGCGAATAAGCAATCCATACAGAATTCTGAAATTGAAATCTATGCACGGAATTCGTTGCAACCCTCCGCAAACAATACCCGATAGAGAGCGGATCATCAAAATAACCTTAAATCGGAAATAGCCTCCAGACTCGGACTCTATCAGCTATAAGGTAAATCGTTTCGCTCCACCCAAGCGCCTAACATACCATACCTTGCAGCAATGAACACTCACCCGGTTTCATGCATTTGAAAGTCCGCCACAAAACTGAACAATTGACAAAACAGATATCCAGACAACCTACACCGTATTGTCCGAACCCCTGTTCCAAAGGTGCTGATAGAAATACAAAACGTATGGACGTCAGATCAAAATAAGCTCCTCCCTCCGACCAGAAATAGCCCTAAACCCTCTCAAAATCTGAAAAGGCTATCTCCTAAATAGACCATTAACGTTGTTTTTTGTAGGTTACAGCTGCCAACAGATTGAAAACAAGCGCAAACAGAACCAACAGAACATAGTTCGGCCAAAGCTCCACGACAGTAGCTCCTTTGAGATAAACAGCCTGCATAATGGTAATAAAATAACGGGGCGGTAAAAAGCGCGTAATAACCTGCGCCCATTCAGGCATCGAAGCAATGGGGGTAATCAGACCACTCATCAAAACAAAGATCATCACGAAAAAGAACATGACAAACATCGCCTGCTGCATCGTTGAAGAGCCATTCGCAATGGTGATGCCGAAACCGGAGATGGTCAGAATAAACAGAGCCGCTGCCAAATAGATTGCACCCAACGAGCCAACCGGAGACAATCCATACACCAACCAGGCCAATAACATGGCAATAGACAACACCACAAATCCAATCAACCAATAGGGAATCAATTTCGCCAACGTAAAGGTAAATCGACTGACAGGGGTCACATTGATCTGTTCGATAGTTCCGGTCTCCTTCTCTCCGACCAGATTCAAAGCAGGCAAAAAACCACTTAACATGATCAGCAACATGATCATCAACGCCGGAATCATATAATGACGATATTCCAACGTCGGATTGTAACGGTACTCAACCACAAAAGCGTCCGCCGGTGCAGATTTCCCATCCTCAACAATTAATTCGGAAAGCGTCTGTAAAACAGTCTGTACGGTATATTGAGCTCCCAGCCCGCCTTTCATGGCATTCACTCCATTCGTCGTAACACGCAGCTTGTCGGGAGTTCCATCGACCAGAGAGGTTTCAAATTGATCGGGAACTTCGACAATCACATCGACCTTCCCCGCTTCGAGTTGCGCCAAACTCTCATGGTAACGATCCGACACCTGGACCAGCGTAAAATAATCCGACGCCCCAATCTTCTGCACCAAACGCCGGGAAGCCGATGAACGATCCTGGTCAACCACCGCCACATTGATATGACGGACATCCATCGTAGTCACCCACGGCAACACCAACATACTGACCAGGGGAAACACCAACACCAATTTCGGCAGAAACGAGTTCCGGAAAAGCTGCCGAAACTCTTTATCGAGCAAAATCAACAGAGTTTTCATTTCTATTCAAGTTTGTCGTTGAATTTTTTGAGCGCCACCACAACCAACACGAATGTCATGGCAGCCAAAATGGCAAACTGCTGCAATACAGCCCCGAAAGCAGCCCCTTCAATCATCAGTTTACGCATCGCCTCGATATACCAACGGGCCGGAATCACACAAGAAACCACCTGCAAAATTCCGGGCATATTCTCCACCGGGAAGACCATCCCCGAAAGCATAATCACCGGCAAAATCAACACCATTCCGGAAATCAACATGGCCACCACCTGGGTCCTGGCAATGGTCGAAATAAACAACCCCAATGCCAAGGCCAACAGAATATAGAGCAGGGATGTACCGATCAGCCCGATCATGGAACCGGTCATCGGAACCTCCAACGCAAAGCGGGCCAACAACAGAATCGTCAACAGATTGATACACGACAGTAAAAAATAGGGGATCATTTTGGCCAAAATGATCCATAACGGACGCACTGGCGAAACGAGCAGCACCTCCATAGTGCTTGACTCCTTCTCCCTGACAATGGAGATCGAGGTCATCATCGCACAGATCAACAGAAAAATCAACCCCATAATCCCCGGTACGAAATTGTACGCACTCTTCATCTGTGGATTGTACATCGTATGCGTTTCCGGCATCATCGAAACCGAGATACCATCCGACTGCAACACATTGCGCATATACCCCGATCCGGAAGCCGCCACATTGGGATTGGAGGCATCAAAAATCAACTGAACGGCTGCCTGATCCGATTCACCATGGGCCAATGCATTCATACGTCGATCGTAATCATCCGCAAACACCACCACTGCATCGACCTCACCGCAACGCAACACCTCATCGATCGACTGCGGAACAATATACCCCTTGAACGTAAAATAATCATTGGCTGAAAGTCGCTCGACCTGCTGCCGAATACTCTCCGAGCGTTTCGGAGCCACGACCGCAAAGTCAACATTATTGACCTCCGTCGAAATCGCAAAACCGAAAAGCAGCATCTGCACAACAGGCATCAACAAAACAATGAGCATCGTGCGACGATCCCGCAAAATATGCAACATCTCCTTGCGGACAAATGAACCAAAACCTCTCATCTCTCTTCTCCAATTGTTTACTCTGTACGTTTTGCACCACGGGCCAACGTCCGGAAGACCTCATCCATCGTCGCCACCGAAAAACGTGATTTCAACTCCGCCGGACTCCCCAAAGCCCGAATCTGGCCATCGACCATGATCGACACCCGGGAGCAATACTCCGCCTCATCCATATAATGGGTAGTCACAAATACCGTCATTCCTTCGGCTGCAGCCTCGTAAATCAACTCCCAAAACTGACGGCGCGTCACCGGATCAACCCCGCCGGTCGGCTCATCCAAAAACACCACTTCGGGACGATGAACCGTCGCCACGGAAAAAGCCAGCTTCTGTTTCCAGCCCAACGGCAATTCGCCTACAAGCGTGTCGATTTCGGAACGAAACTGCAACCGGTCAAGCAGCTCGACTGTCCGACGCAACGTCCCGTAACGGGTCAAACCGTAAATACCGGCATACAGGCGGATATTCTCCCGAACCGTCAAATCCTCATACAACGAAAAGCGTTGACTCATATATCCGATACGACGTTTGATCAATTCTCCCTGCGTCATCACGTCATAGCCGGCCACAGTACCACTTCCCGATGTGGGGTAACTCAACCCGCAGAGCATACGCATAGCGGTGGTTTTACCAGCCCCGTTGGCCCCCAGAAAGCCAAAGATCTCTCCCCGTGACACCTCAAACGTAATCCGATCAACAGCTCGAAACGCTCCAAAATCCTTACACAGCTCCCTGACCGATATGACTGTATCACTCATTTTCCATCCGTTTTATGAAGACATCCTCAATACCTGCCGAAACAGGCGTTACCTTTACCTCCCGAAAACCTTCCGCTGACAACTGCGCCACGAAAGCGGCCCTATCGAAATCCTGCGTTGTCACCAAATGGTGAACCTCCCCAAAAGGATAACAAGTTCTCACCCCACGACAACGCCGTGCAGCACCCAACACTCCAAACATATCCGCTCCCGACAAGGCATACAGGGGCTCCCCGAACCCCTCGACAATGCGTTGCGGAGTATCGATCTCCAAAATCTTCCCGCTGTCGATCAACGCAACACGATCACAACGACCCGCCTCATCCATATATGGAGTCGATACCAGCATGGAGATTCCCTGTACGCGCAAACCTGCCAACATATCCCAAAATTCACTCCGGGAAACCGCATCAACCCCTGTGGTCGGCTCGTCGAGAAACAGCACCGAAGGTCGATGTATCAAAGCACAACACAGCGCCAATTTCTGTTTCATGCCGCCAGACAATTTGCCGGCCCGCCGTTTACGGAATGGCTCGATCTGCCGGTAAATCGGCGCTATGAGATCGTAATTATCCTCGATCGCAACTCCAAACAGAGCTGCAAAAAATGCCAGATTCTCTTCAATCGTCAAATCGGGATACAACGAAAAACGTCCGGGCATATAGCCGACTCGCCGACGAATCTCCTTGTAATCGGCCACAATATTCAAACCATCAACCGTAGCCTCTCCACTATCGGGGACTAAAAGCGTCGTCAACAAGCGAAACAGCGTCGTTTTGCCCGCACCATCCGGGCCAATCATTCCGAAAAGCTCACCCCGACCAACCTCAAAAGAGACCCGATCCAGGGCTGTCAACTTCCCGTAACGTTTGACCAACTCTTTGGCTACAATAGCCGGTTGCATCCGTGTATCCATCTCTCTCAAAGTTTCACCTCCCCATAGAGGCCCAGTTTCAAACGTCCATCGTTTTTCACCGCAATCTTGACAGCATAAACCAGATTGGCCCTCGAATTTCGGGTCTGAATACTCTTCGGTGTAAATTCGCTCTCCGAGGCGATCCAGGTAATCCGACCCGGATAATCAATCCGTTCATCCCCGCCAAAATCTGCCGTTACCGTCACCTGCTGCCCCAGCCGCAAAGAGGACAACTGCTCCGATGTGAAATAGGCCCGTAAATAGACCTGACCCAAATCGGCCACCTTTATCAAAGGACGCCCTACTGCCGCCAACTCACCCGCCTCGGCATATTTCGCCAAAACAGTTCCGCCTACAGGCGACACAATGCGGCATTTCGACAACCTATCCTCAATCTGGGCAATCTGCAACTCGATGGCCGAAGAGTTCTCATCAATGGAGGCCAGATTGTTGTGCAGCGTAGAAAGCAAAGCATCCAACTGGCCCTGCAAAATCTTCAACTGTGCATCAATATCATCCAACTGTTTGGTGGTTGCCGCTCCATCCTTGAGCAAATTCTCCACCCGGCGACGCTCCGTCTGCTGCTGTGCAATCTGCTCACGCAAGGCAGTGGCCTGTTTGCGAACATCCGGACGACTGCTGCGGGCCGATGCCACCTGTCGCTCCAACTGCAACTTCTGCAAATAGAGCTGAACCGTATCAATCGCTCCTACCGGAACCGCTGCCTCAACCGAATCCCCCTCCTCAACATCAAAACAGAGAATACGTCCATTGGCCTCAGCCGAAACGGTCACTTCAGTCGCCTCAAATGTTCCCGTCGCATCGAAATCATCTCTGTTGCCACATCCTACGGCCAGCAAAGAGAGCAACCCATAACACCATATCCTTTTCATCTCTTGAATCAATTTTATCTGTTAATCGTATATTTCAATTCATAAATTGCCTTCAATAACTCCACTTCACGAAGCGAACGGGCGGAACGGGCCGAAGCCTCATCGGTAATCTTACGCAACAGATCATTCGTATCGATCACTCCGTTGCGTAACTTGGATTCGGCCGCCTCACGCACCGAACGACGCAAAGCCACTATCCGATTATCATCCGCCAATGCCCGACGCAACCGGGAGATGTTCCCCTGCTCCTCCGCTACCTGCAAATCGGTATTAAAAAGGAACACATCCCGCTGAATATCGAGCTGCTGCTTGGCAACACGCAGGTTAGAAAGCCTGTTTTTCTTCGTATAATAGGCTCCGAAATTCCAAGACATCTTCACCCCGATCAAGGCATTCCAAGTCCAATCGGTCGATACCATACCGGCAAAATAATCCAGCCCTGGATAGCCATAATATCCCTGTGCAAAGACACCAAAACGGGGACGTGTCGCCGATTTTACAGACAACTCCTGCGCCGCCAACCGCTCCTGCTGCGCATCGATCCAAGCCAACTCTGGACGAGCAGACTCTCCCGAAACCGTCTCCACCAGCTCAGGACGCTCCAATCGCTCCGCCAACCGTTGCCCTATAAACAACTCCAACATCCGACGATAGCTCTCTTGAGACGCCTCAATCTGAACTCGCTGCTGTTGTACAGACAACAACTCCGCCTCAACGGCATCCGCATCCGTTTGCATGGCAACTCCATTTGTGACCAGAGAGCGAACTTTATCCAAATTACTCTGCAACAAAGCAATCGTCAGATCGGTCTGACCCAACCTCTCCTCCAAAAGCAGAATGCCAAAATAGAGATCATTGACCCGACCCTTTACAGCATACAAATCCACCTCCGTAGCCTGACGGTGCTCGTCTGCCGTAGCCTCAATCACACGACGGTCGGCCTGTGACTGACCTCCATCCCAGATCGTTTGATTTACCTCCAAAGCAACCTTGTACTGATCCTTGTCAAGACCACGCAACGACACACCTGCCTGGTCAAGCATACCGGAAAGTGCCGAAGGAAATTCCGGAACCCTGTTTTGCCAGGTCGCCTGAGCCGAAAACGAAACCTGCGGCAACCAACTGCGTGCTGCATTCGACAAATCGTACTGTTCGGACTGCCGAATCAAATCATACTGCCGAATCTCTGGATAGTGGTCGCACGCCAACTGCTGGCACGCTTCCAAGGTCTGAGCCCACGACGGGACTCCAATCAGCACACCCAATAACCCAATAACAACCCAACGTTTCATCATTATGCCTTTTTTATTCTTCGTAAGATCACCTCTACATGCTCTTTGCGTCGTTGCGCAAAAAACTGCTCTCGACCCTCTGCAGCATATCCCAATACCGGTTCAATAATCGGATAAGCTATGAATGGGAAAATATTGAGCGATATAATATCAAGTATCAACATGCGTACATCTAATGTCTCCAACTCTCCTCGCGCAGCTGCCGCATCCAACTCACGTTGTAAATCCAAAACCAATCGATTGGCCATAAACGATAATCTCGTTTGCATCGCTGCGTAACGCTCCGGATGAGAAAACACCTCATTGACAATAAAGCGAGGCAGATCAGGATTATCCGCTATAAAATCAAAATGCTGCTCAACTCCTCCACGAATACGCTCCTCAAGAGGCAAACCTGGCCGACCAAAAGCCGACAATACCGACTCTCCCATTATACGCATCTTATCATCCAAAATACGTTCAAACAGATGCTCCTTCGTCCTAAAATAGTAGTGCAACATGGCATGGGTCACACCAGCTGCTTCCGCTATCGAAACCGTTCGCGCGCCGGCAAAGCCCTTGGTCAAAAATTCCCGTTCTGCAGCCTCGAGAATCGCTTTTTCCTTACTAACCTTCGTATTATCAGATGATTCAACCATAATTAACAATTTTATTTAACAATTCTGTTAATGCAAATATAAAGACATTATGTTTTTTTACAAAAAATCTGTCATCATTCAGACTTTTTCCGAAATGGCATAGGAACAGAGGGAACCAACTACTTTTTTGTTAACACCATAAAACACATGCATTATAAATGCAATTCATGTAATGCCATAAGGTTTAAGCTAATTAGAACAAAAAAAAATGGTATAACCATACAACTTAATGACTAACTTTGAAAAGACTCAACTTACATAATAATTAAATCTCTAACCAAACAACCTAAATGATTATGAAAAAAGAACTGTTAATCTGCGCTACGTTGTTAGCAACACTTACAAATTGCTCTTCATCCGACAACCCTACTCCACCGCCCGATGAGGGAACGAATATCAGTATTTTGGCACAGCTGCCGGATATCACAACCAAAATAAGTTTCACCCCAAACGATCAATCCGATAAAGGGTTAATAGCGGGATGGCAAGCATCTGATGTAATTAATGTTTATGCAATCAATGGCGGATCCTCAGCCAAAGGGTCGCTGAACTTTGAAAAATATCCTAACGAATCAGACAAACACCAAGCAACCTTTTCAGGACAACTCTCAGCATCCGTATCCGCAGGAGCCAAGCTATATTCGTTTGTCAAAAACACTGCTCTAAGCGAATCAGGCACATCAATAACCTTCAACCTGAGTAGCCAGGACGGTAGCGCAAACGGTCTATACAAATGCGCCATTCTCTATGGACAGAGTACATACACCGAAGGCGCTGCAACCAACATCTCATACAATTACAAATCGGCGACTACCAAACTTACTTTTGCTTTTCCTGCCTCTTTAACCGGTAGCATCAAAAAAATCTCGCTTACCGGCGAAGGACTATACAGTAACGTCACATTGAACGCTACGACCGGCGAACTGGAAGGTAGCACTGACGGGGGAATTGAGATTACTCCTACCTCACCCATGCCAATCACAAATGGGATTGCTATTATCTACACGACCCTATATCCCAATACGGTAACCGGAGTAAAAGCCATGATCACCATGAGCGATGATGAGTTGTATGAAGCTGAGATTGGCGACCTCACCGTACAAACCGGTCTGAACGTCACGGAAATTGCAGCAACCAACATCACCCATATCGGCAAAAATGTCGATCTGTACGGTTTCATCAGGGACGAAAACGGTAACCCCATCGCTGATGTTGTGGTCAGTGACGGCTACACCTGTACAACTACCGGAACCAACGGCCTGTATGCCATGAAGCGTAACTCCAATGCCAAATTTGTCTACTTCTCCGCACCAGCTGACTGTGAAATTCCAACCAACTCTGCAACGGACAATTCGGCCCGGATCTACACTCAACTGACTAAAAACTACAGATATGACTTTTCATTGACAAAACTACCCGGTGGTCCTGAAATCAACCACACAATGATCGTGTTGGGCGATCCGCAAATTTTGGCAGGAAGAGGTGTGCCGGGTGTGTCGGGAAGTACGCTCACCTACTCGTTCAACCGATTCAAAAACGAAACATTGGCTGATCTAAACAAAACCGTAGGATCAATCAGCGGACCGGTCTATGGAATGTGCATGGGCGATGAAATCGACGCTCCAGCAAACGGGTTACATCTACAAGTTCGTGAAGCAATCGGAGCAATCCCCATGAAAGTATTTTCAGTCATCGGAAATCATGACAAAACAGGAACAAGTTGGGGCTTTAGCGCTACCGATATGGCTGAATGGGAAAATGTGTGGGGACCTCGATACTACTCATTCAACAGAGGCAACGTCCACTACATCGCTTTGGACAATGTCGCAAACGACCTCAGTTCTGTATCATTCTCTGATGAGCAGGTCAAATGGTTGCAACAAGATTTGAGCTACGTTCCTAAAGACAAAATGATTGTTATCAGCTATCATATTCCTTTAGCTTACTCCGATGCTGCAAACTATCAAGCAATTTTATCTCTGCTGACCGGTTATCAAAACGTTGTGTTGTTTAGCGGACATTCTCACTTCGCCGATTATGCGGATTTCACCACCCCAATCAATGCTCATGAGTACATCCACGCTGCTTCATGCGGCTCTTTATGGTCTTCGTATATCAATCTGGACACTACCCCTAACGGATACTACGTCTATGCCGTTGAAGGAACTGGATTCGGGAAAGAGTCTTACTTCAAAGCAACTGAATATAACAGATCCAAACAGATGAGCCTGTTCAAAGCTGACGATGATTTCAAAGGATACTCATTTGCCCAAGACCTCGGTTTGCCTACTGGCAAAAATATTATTATCGCCAATGTATATAATGCCAACGATGCCTGGCGAATCTATGCTTACGAAGGAGAATCGACTCAAGGCGTGGAACTGACAAAAGGTAAACCGATCATTCGTGATGCCTATGCAACAGGATACCATTGCGGAGTACAAGGACAAAGCGGATTCTGGGGACCTAACAATTCATACATCAGAATCAACCACCTCTACTACTATCAACCGAATGATCCTAAAGCTGAAATTACAATTAAAGCAGTGGACCCATATGGCAACGAATACGTAGCCCGTTCATCCGAAATCATTCCCAGCAACGACTGGAATTTTGCTCAGCAGTAATGCATGACAACGAAACATAAAAAGAGGAGAGCTGTATGAGCTCTCCTTTTTTTTATATTGACAAGCGTGCATTTTCACTAAAACAGGCCCAAAATCAAGCCAAAACTGCATTATAGGAACTTCTTTATGTTATCGACAATCAAACTGTTCCACCATTTTTTTGAACTAAGTTAAGGCTACGCTCGACAATCTGCCCCATACATATTGTTTGCGTCACCAAATAGGAAACGACACCCCAATAGATTGTTTAAACGTAAGACACCAATATCAATAAACCATTGCCGCAAAGAACTGAACATAGCACTTCTATCCCATATTCTCACAACACAAGTCCATGCTCATCACTTATCTGAATCGGGCGCAACATATTGCTTGATTCCCGACACAAAAAACTAGCAATACAGATTACAGACAATGTATCTATGCTAAAAACAGAATAAAGAGTTGGGCCGTCAACACTCGCAAAAACATCGTGAGCGGATATACCGTAGCGTATCCAACCGAAGGAATATCGCTGTCTGACAAATCATTCGAATAGGCCAATGCGGGGGGATCGGTCGTCGCACCTGCCATTACACCAATCAAGGTCAAATAGTCCACCTTAAACCAGATGCGACCAATAATTCCTACAATCAACAGAGGCAATACCGTTACAATCGCTCCGTACCCGATCCAGGCGTAACCTCCGCCGTAAATAATGGTATCGACAAACTCAGCTCCCGCTCCCAAACCCACACAGGCCAAGAAGAGCGCAATACCGACCTCACGCAACATCAGGTTGGCACTCATCGTCGTATAGGTCACCAATTTGAATTTCGGTCCGAAACGGCTAATCAAAATCGAAACAATCAGAGGGCCTCCAGCCAAACCCAATTTGACAGGCTGCGGAATACCCGGGAAGGTAAACGGCAGGCTTCCCAATATCACACCCAACACAATACCAATAAAGATCGGGATCAAATTGGGGGCATTCAAACGTTTCATCGAGTTGCCCAACACCTTTTCGACATTGGCGATCGAAACCTCGGTACCTACCACCGTCACCCGGTCACCCATCTGCAACCGCAATGAGGGATGAGCTATCAAATCCACGCCCGCACGATTCACCCGCGTAATGCTGACACCAAAACCACCATGAAGTTTGAGCTGAGCCAAAGACTTGCCGTTCAACTCCGGCTTGGTAATCAAAATACGGCGGGAAATGAGACGCTTGTCCAGTTGTTCCCACTCAACCTCAACCTCCTTACCGATGAAAGCAATGACCGCTGCAATATCACGAGGAGTCGAAACCACCAGAATCTGATCCCCGACATGAAGGATCGAATTGTCGTCCGCAATCTCAATCTTGCCGTCCACCCGGCGTACCCGAGAGATCACAAAATCACGATTCACCAAACTCTGCACCTCGCTGATACTCTTTCCCTCAACCGCCGGATTTCCTACACTCAATGAGTGAGGCTGTGCGACCGAATCATGCTGAACATCCATGGTGTCGAGAGCCTTCTGCTCCTCCTTGGCCAGGTTGATCCGGAAGATCTTGCGTAAAACGATCATCGTCACAATAATTCCAATCACACCCAGCGGATAGGCCACCGCATATCCCAAAGCAATATCCGGAGAATCAATCCCCGTCATGTCGCTGTATGCCTGCTGGGCCGCTCCCAATCCCGGCGTATTGGTCACCGCTCCGGAGAGAATACCAACCATGGTCGTAACGGGCAGACCGGTACACAAATAGATGACAAATGTTGTCAAAACACCTGCCGCTACAATCATAATGGCCAACAGATTAAGCCGGATTCCGCCCTTTTTGAACGACGAGAAAAAACCGGGGCCAACCTGCAAACCGATCGAATAGACAAACAGGATCAGACCAAACTCTTTCATGAAATGGAGCAGGTGTTCATTGAGGCGCATGCCAAAATGGCTGAAAATGATGCCCACAAACAGAATCCAGGTAACTCCCAGAGAGATACCTGCCACCTTGATCTTACCCAACATGATGCCCAAGGCAATCACCAGAGCTAAAATCAACACCGAATGGGCTACTCCTCCGCCCCAAAAGGCGTCATTGCCAAAAAAAAGACTATTTATCCACTCCATATCTATTGTACTAAAATGACCGTAATATCAATCTTTACGATCGCATCCAATTTGAGGCGGCAAAGTTACAGGGATTAGTTGAAATTTACAACCTTTCACCCCCTCTCTCCAAAACATTCAGCCAAAGGGTAAAAACCGTCTGCGCTACATACCCGCACAAACCCTCCGAACCGACTCTATCGTTCCAACCAACAACCCACAACAACCAACAACCTTACACACCCTTCCCACACTCCTCTTATCACAACAAACTCCATCATACACAAAAGATATTCCAACCTGGAAACCAAACCAATACATTTAACAACCCAACAACTACTCTCGTAAAAAAAGAGTCTCTTTTTCCACCACGCCAAACAATGGGAGATATTCAAACGGTTTGTTCGCATATTTCGATCCGTTTCGTTATCTTTGCTAACCGAAAGAACAGAAAGAGATACATCACATCGACCCTCTCAACAACAGGTGCCGATGCTGTGTCTCCAACCTACTTTTCATTGTCCATTCAACAGAATAACAAAACTCAAAAATCAATATGAATCGCGTAGAGTATGCATTGGCACACGCCACTGAAACCAAAGCCCTGCGTATTGGTGCAGGAATTCTGCCTCAAACCAGAGAACTCTTCAAAGAACTCTTCCCTGGCTGTCGTGCCATCATTGTAGCCGACCCAACCACCTTCCGTGTCGCCGGAGAAGATGTCCAAAAAAGCCTTACCGAGGCCGGCGTCGCCCAGGACACCCCTCATATCTTCACCGCTCCCGACCTGCATGCGGAATGGACCTATGTCGAAGAGCTCGACGCTGTCCTGAAAAACACAAACGCTATCCCCGTGGCTGTCGGATCGGGAACCATCAATGACCTGACCAAACTCTGCTCTCATCGCAACGGTCGCCGCTATATGGTTGTAGGAACTGCTGCCTCCATGGACGGATATACCTCTTTCGGTGCCTCAATCACCTTCGAAGGTGCCAAACAGACCTTCTCCTGCCCGGCTCCACTCGGCGTGCTGGCCGACACCGCAATCATCGCCGCTGCTCCCAAAGAGATGACCGCAAGCGGTTACGCCGACCTCTTCGCCAAAATCCCGGCCGGCGCTGACTGGATCATCTCTGACGCCCTGGGGGTAGAACCTCTCGATGACCGGGCATTCTCTATCGTACAAGATGGATTGCAGGATGCCCTCGGAGACCCTGAAGGGGTACGCCGTGGAACCATCGAAACCATCGAACCCCTGATCGAAGGACTGATGTTGGGCGGATTCGCCATGCAGGCTCACCAATCCAGCCGCCCGGCCAGTGGCGCTGACCACCAGTTCAGCCACCTCTGGAATATGGAACACCACACTATGGCCGATGGCCATACCCCGTCACACGGATTCCAGGTCAGCATCGGACTGTTGGCCTCAACCGCCTACTACGAACAGTTCCTCAAAAGCGACATCGCCAATCTGGATATCGAAGCCGCTGTGGCTGCATGGCCAGACCAGGCCGAAGCCGAACGCTACGCCCTGGAGCTGTACGCCGGTACCGACTTCCCGGAAATCGGACTCAAAGAGACTCGTGCCAAATATATCGACAAAGATCAGCTGAGAGTGCAACTCACCACGTTGAAAAACAACTGGCCAGAAATTAAAGCCCGACTCGAAAAACAGATTGTGCCTTTCGACGAGGCAACCCGCCGATTGCGCATCGTGGGCGCTCCCACATTGCCCGAAGAGATCGGCATCTCACGTGAACGCATGAAAGCCAGCGTAATCCGGGCACAGCATATCCGCCGCCGATTCACCATTCTCGATGTCGCCGTCCGCACAAACCTGATCGACCAGTGGACAAATGCCATTTTTGGCCCGGGTGGCGTCTGGGAAATCAAATAAACAACTTAACAACCCCGAACTAAACAGTTGTCATTCTGCCCGAGCACTGTCCCGAGCCCAGCTGAATCAACCTAATCCATCTTCAACCCGTACCGATGAACAACAACCAGACAACTTCGACCAAAACAGCAGATCCGCAACAAGAAAATAACCTGAGCCCGGAGATAACCAAACTTTTCAAATATTGGCAAACCCGTACCATTATTGCTACCATGATCGGGTATGCCCTCTTCTATTTCGTCCGGAAAAACTTCTCGTTTGCAATGACCGGACTGGAAACCGATCTGGACATCTCCAAAACAAGTTTGGGTATCTTCCTGACCCTGCATGGATTGATCTACGGCGTTTCCCGATTCTTTAACGGTATGCTGGCCGACCGGGTCAATGCCCGATTCTTTATGGCAATCGGCCTGGCTCTCTGTGCTCTAGCAAACTTCGCCTTCGGTTTCGGACAGGATATTGCAGGTTGGATTACAGGGGTACAAGATGGCTCCCAGTTTACCAATACCCTGATTCTCTTTATGGGTATTCTCTGGGTCGCAAACGGCTGGCTGCAAGGTATGGGCTTCCCCCCATGTGCCCGACTGTTGACCCACTGGATCCCCCCCAAACAACTGGCTACGAAAATGTCGGTGTGGAATACCTCCCACTCTATCGGCGCCGGTTTGGTCGTCATCCTCTGCGGATACATCATGGGTACAATGGGCGTAGGTGAAAACCATGTAGGCGCCTGGAAATGGTGCTTCTGGATCCCATCGGCTATCGCTATGGCCGGATCTATCGGACTCTTTATTACCCTCCGGGATACCCCACGATCCGTAGGTCTTCCTGAACTCCCAGGTACCGAAAAACAAAACGATACCAACAACGAATCAAAAAAAAGAGACAAACACCTGCTCAAACGAATGGTGTTTGCAAATCCGTTGATCTGGATCCTCTCTCTTGCCAATTTCTTCGTCTATATCGTCCGATTCTCCGTGCTGGACTGGGGTCCCTCCCTGCTCAAACAATCGAAAGGAATCTCGCTGGAAATGGCCGGATGGCTGGTGGCTCTCTTCGAAATCGCCGGTATCATCGGCATGCTCGTTGCCGGTTGGGCCACTGACCGATACCTGAAAGGCCGGGCACACCGAACCTGTGTCATCTGTATGGGAGGTGCAGCCCTGTTCATCTTCCTCTTCTGGGAATTGCCGCTGGGATCTCCCATTTGGTTGAACTTCCTGCTGCTGTGCTGCGCCGGGTTCTGTATCTACGGCCCCCAGGCTCTGATCGGTATCGCCGCCGCAAACCAAGCTACAAAAAACTTCGCTGCTACCGCTTCCGGATTCACCGGACTGTTCGGTTACGCAAGTACAGTGGTCTCTGGTGCAGGTCTGGGATATGTCGCCGAACACTACGGATGGGATTGGGCATACATCACCATGATCACAATGGCCATAATCGGTATGTTTATCTTCTCGCTGATGTGGCGTGCTAAAATGGATGGATACGACCGCCTCAATGCACAATAACCTCGTGGCCTGAAAGCGATCTGATAAACGTTAAGTAGAGCCCAAACACAAATAAAAAGACAGAACGCTCCAAACCATAAACAGAAGCGTTCTTTCACATTCCATGCAAATACCAATGCAATAGTATAGAGGTGTAAAACCGATACAAAATCCGCGCAGACCCGATGCACACCAAACATTACCCTGCACCGTCTCAGAAGGGTAGTCCACTCGGGACACTGACGGTGATCGTACACACCTCCTATTACAAACAATACCCAAACTACCAACCTGCTGTCGAATCCGAACTAATCTGGTAAAACTTACTCGGCATGTGCCATGCGGCTAACAAGGCTGCAAACCATACAACAACGGCGCACACCCCGACTCTTCAAACAATTAAAAACATGAACAACGACACCTTAAAAGAGTTTTACACCCCGTTCAACCAGGAGGAGCTGATCCATAAACTCTCCGCAATCCGCCATGTAGCTCTGGATATGGATGGCACAATCTATATGGGTTCAACTCTCTTCCCGTGGACAAAAGCATTCCTGGCTCAACTCGATGCTTTGGGTATCGGATATTCGTTCCTGACCAACAACCCGTCCAAAAATATCGACGACTACCTGCACAAACTGGACAAGATGGATATTCAAGTCCCGCGTGAAAAGATGTACACCTCTGCCCTGGCGACAATCGACTATATCAAAACCAAACACCCTGAGGCCAAACGCCTCTTTCTGCTCGGTACCCCCAGCATGATCGCAGAGTTCGAAGCTGCAGGGTTCGAATCCGCCCCCTCTACCGAAGGCGACATTCCCGATATGTTGGTCGTTGCATTCGATATGACCCTGCAATACGACCGACTCTGCCACGCTGCGTGGTTAGCAACCCAAAATATCCCCTACGTGGCAACAAATCCAGACCGTGTCTGCCCGACAGATAAAGCCGAAGTGCTGGTGGACTGCGGATCCATCTGCAAATGTATCGAACACGCCACCGGACGTAAACCCGACCTTATCCTGGGGAAACCCGACCCCGGTATGCTAACAGGTATTGCATCACGATATGGTCTGAAACCCCACGAAATCGCCATGGCCGGGGATCGTATCTATACGGATGTGGCAACCGCACAAAATGCCGGCGCATTCGGCGTATTGGTCCTCTCCGGTGAGACCACGCTCGACACTGCACTCAGCTCCAATCCGCAACCCGATCTGACCGCCCGTACGCTGAAAGAGTTCGGAGATCTGCTGGAAAGGGCACATCGCTAAAACAAGGCGCCAAAACTGATTTGGCTGACTGGCTGACAAGGGCTGCCCCCTCATCAGCTCTCATACAAGAAGCACAATCCAAAGCAAAATAAGAACACCCCGTAACCTTTACAGTTACGGGGTGTTTTCTTTATAACTCGTCTCGTAAGTCAATACCACATCGACTGCGCCACTACTGTTTGAGTCCACCACCCAAAGCCCGGTACAACGAAACTGTCGCTGTCAACTCTGCCAAAATCGCATCGTTAACCGCAATCTCTGAATCGAACAGCTGACGTTGTGCGTCCAATACATCCATGTAGCTAACCACACCATTGACATACTGCAATTTCGCCAAATTGTTGTACGACAAAGCCGAACGATACAACGCATTGGCCGAACGACGCATCTCCTTGCTTTTACGGTAGGTAATCAAAGCATTGTTGACCTCTTTGAACACCTCCAAAATCTTCTTCTCATAAGCGTAAACCTCCTGCTCATAAGCAGCCTGCGCCGCCTTGTGGGCAGCCCGTTTACGCCCTAACTGGAACAGAGGCCCCGTAATAGCACCCGAAATAAACCATGTCGGACTTTTCAAGAAATCGGTAAACTCCGGATTCTCTGCACCTAACTTGGCCGTCAACCGGAACTTGGGGAACATGTCGGTCAGCGCAACGCCCACCTTGGCATTGGCCTCCCTCAAAGCCTGCTCCGCCTGAAGCACATCCGGACGACGCTCCAACAACGTCGAGGGCAGATCAACCGGAAGCTCACACCCCATCGTGATGTTGCTCAAGTCCCCACCCCCACGAGGAATAGAACTCGGGAACTCGCCCAAAAGAACCGACAAATCATTCTCCTTGAGCTTTATCTCATTCTCCAGCTTCGGCACCAGGGTCTCTGTACGTGCCAACTCTACCAAACTCTGCCGATAGGGTATCTCGGAGGTCAAGCCCCCCTCATAACGTAATGTGGCAAAATGAACCGCATCTCGACGTGCATCCAACGTCTGACGTACAATCGACAGCTCCCGGTCAAGAGCCTTCAAATCAAAATACATCTGTGCTACCTGAGATACAATCGTCAACTGCAAGGCCCGCTGAGCCTCGACCGATTGCAGATATTGGGCGACGGCAGCTTCATTCTGCCACCGAAGATTTCCCCAAATGTCAAGCTCCCAGTTAAAGGCAAAATTGGCCTGCAACTCCGGATCATATTTCTTGCTACTACCTCCATAATTCAGGTATTCACGCTCGCCATACAGATTAAACCCAACACCCGGCATCATATTGGCAAAGGTAATCCGTTTGGCCGCCATCAACTCCCGAATCCGTGCCGCTGCTGCCAACATATCCTTGTTGTGCTCCAGCGCCTTCGAAATCAAACCCTGCAATACCGTATCGGCGTAGAGCGTGCTCCATCCAATATCAGAGGCTATCCCCTCGGTCATCCCCCCCTCATCGAATGTCGCAGGAACATCCAATTCCGGGGTGCGGAACTCTCGCCCCATCCGACAAGAATAGAGGCTCAGAACCGCTGCTGACAATATCAATATATGTAATAAGAGTCGCTTCATGTCACTGTTTTTTGTGTTTATCTCCGAATGAGATATGAATGTGAGGCAGATTTACCTTCGGGATACGTACCTTAGGCAAATGCAACTCCGGTATATGGAAGTAATCCTTGAACTTGCAAACAAGGACAAAGAAGAACGGTACCAAAACAATACCTACGGTAATGGCAACGATCATTCCGAAGAATACACCGGTACCGATCGAGTGACGGCTGGCAGAACCCGGTCCCGAAGCCAAAACCATCGGCAACATACCCAAAACGAATGCCAACGATGTCATCAAAATCGGTCGGAAACGCAACTGTGATGCACGAATCGCCGCTGTAGCAGGATCAATGCCCTCATTGACCTGTATCTTCGCAAATTCGACAATCAAAATGGCATTTTTGGCCGCCAAACCCATCAACGTCACCAAACCGATCTGGAAATAGACGTCGTTCTCCAAACCGACGGCCGCAATACCCAAATAGGCTCCTAACGCAGCGATCGGCAGCGAAAGCAACACCGCCAACGGGACAATCCAACTTTCATACTGCGCCGCCAGGAACAGGAATACGAACAACAGTACCAAAGCCAACACCTTGCCCGTCTGACCAGAAGCCCGTTGCTCCTGGAAAGACAAACCACTCCAGGCCAAACCTATATTGTCCGGCAGATGCTCCGCAACGATCTTCTCGATCTCGGCCATCGCCTGTCCCGAACTGGTTCCCGAAGAGGGCGTAACCTGCATCGGAGCCGAAGTGTACATGTTGAAACGGGTGATACTGCCCGGACCGGTCGTATAATAGGTGTTACCCAAAGCGGAGAGCGGTACCATAGCCCCTGACTTGGTCTTGACAAAGAACAGGTTAATGTCATTGCTGCTGGTTCGGAACGACTCGTCCGCCTGAATGTAAACACGATAAATACGGTTGAACATATTGAAGTCGTTCACGTAAACCGACCCCAAATAGGCCTTCATCGTGGAGAAAATATCAGACATCGGAACTCCCAGCAATTGCGCCTGGTCTCGGTCAACATCAAAATACAACTGGGGAATGGCCGACTGCAACGAGGTGGAGACATTCGCCAACGCTTTCGACTCTGCCGCATAATGGGTAAACGTATCCACTGCAGCTACCAAATCATCCCACTGAGCACCCGCACGTGCCTGCAACTGGAACTCAATACCACCAGCCGCTCCCAATCCCGGTACAACCGGAGGACGACTCGTATAAATGCTCACCTCGGGATAGTCATGGAACGCCTGCTGTACATCACGCATCACCTCGTCAACCTTCTGCTTGCGTTCTCCCCACGGCTTGAGAATCACTGTCAACATGGCTCGTCCCTGGTTCGTACCCACACGGGAACTGGAACCGGTGACATTTTGAACGTACTCGACTGACTCGTGTTTGTTGAGATATGCAACAGCCCGTTCGGTCACTTCGCGTGTGCGCTCAATGGTCGTTCCCACGGGCATCACCAACTCCACATTGAAATAACCCTGGTCCTCCTGCGGAATAAAGCCCGATGCAATAAACTTATTCAACACAAAAATCAACACCAGAATCATCCCGAAACCGGCCAAAACCCGCCTGCGATGATTAAAGACCACTCGCAAAATCCCGGTGTACTTCTTATTTCCCTGATTCAGCCAAATATTGATCTTGCGGAAAACAATGTTCTTCTTGCCGGTCTGGGGCTTGAGAATGATCGCACACAACGCCGGAGAGAGCGTTAACGCCACAACCGCAGATATAAGCACCGACACCACAATCGTTACCGAGAACTGCCTGAACAGCGATCCCGTAATGCCGGACAGAAAACTTACCGGAACAAACACCGCAGCCAATACCAAAGAGGTCGCAATCAACGCTCCGGTCAACTCTTTCATGGCAATGTGCGTGGCATCGCGCGCTCCGATCTTGCGCTGCTCCATGATACGTTCGACATTCTCGACCACGACGATCGCATCGTCCACCACAATACCAATGGCCAATACCAGACCCAACAAAGTCAACGTATTGAGCGAAAAGCCCATGATCAACATGAACCCGAACGTGCCGACCAACGAAATCGGAACGGCAATAATCGGAATCAAGGCCGTACGCCAACTCTGCAACGAGAGATAAACCACCAGGATCACCAAAAAGAGCGCCTCAAACAACGTCTTGTAAACCTCGTGGATAGACTCCGAAATATATTCGGTCATATCGAACGGAAGCAGATACTCCATGCCGTCAGGGAAGTTCTTGGAGATATCCTTCATGGCATCCTTAACCTCCTGTGCAACCTCCATGGCGTTGGCTCCCGGCAGCATGTAAACACTCAAAATCGCTGCATTGCTGCCATTCAATCCACTCTCCGTATCGTAAGACTGAGCCTCCAACGATACCCTCGCCACATCACGCATGCGAATGAACGAACCGTCCGGATTGGCTTTGACCACAATGTCCTCGAAATCCTTGGCTGTCGAAAGTCGTCCCTGAGCCGTCAACGGAATCGTAACATCGATATCCTCAACCGGCGGCTTGCCCAACTCGCCGGCAGCAGACTCCCGGTTCTGATCCTTCAAGGCATTCTGCAAATCCTTCACCGTCAAACCAAAGCTGGCCAAACGATCCGGATAAACCCAAATCTGCATGCCGTAATAACGGCTACCTACGTTCGAGACTCGCCCCACACCCGGTACACGCCGCAACACATCGACAACGTTAATCGTCGCATAGTTACTCAGATAGATCTCGTCAAACTTCGGATCATCCGACACCAACGCTACCGTCAACAACTGACTGGGAGACTGTTTCTCAACCGAAATACCGTTCTGCAACACCTCCGCCGGCAAACGTGCCTCTGCCAACTTAACACGATTCTGAACCTCAACCGCTGCCAAATCAACATCACGATTCACATCGAAGGTAATGGTAATCGACAAACCTCCCGAATTGGAGCTGCTCGACTCCATGTACAACATGCCCGGTGTACCATTCAACTCCTGCTCGATCGGAGTGGCCACAGCCTGCGAAACAGTCTCGGCATTGGCTCCCGGATAAGAGGCACTCACCTTGACAACCGGCGGCGTAATCTGAGGATACTGCTCCACCGGCAACGACACCAAACCGATGATGCCCACCAGTACGATCAAAACCGACAATACGGTCGATAGTACCGGCCTGTCTATGAAAAATCCCGGCTTCATCGATTATGCTGATTTTTAAGGGTGTCGGGTGCACTTCCCTCTTGATCCACGGTGGCTGCAGAGGAGGTGTCCTCAACCGATTTCTGACTATGTGCTGCCTGAGATGAACCTGCAAGCTGATCCGATCCCGCAGTCTTGCGTGCTGCCTGAGCCGCTGCCTCACGCTCTACCTTCTTTTTCTGAGATACGGGCTGAACGGCCTCGTAAATATCCTGCAAATCATTGTGAAGGGTATTCTGCTTCCTGGCCGTACTGCGACCGGAACGTGACACTCCACTGTTGCGGGTCTTGCGGGCCTGCTCCATCTTCTGAGGCAAGGAGTCTGTCGCCGACGAAGCCGATGCCAAAGAATCCGCCTCCGGTGAAACCCTCCGAGTGCTGTCTGCTCCGGCTCCATCCGACTGCCAGGTCACCCGCTGCCCATGCTGCAACTTCTGGAAGCCCTCGGTGACAATCCGCTCTTCGCGAGAAAGTCCTCGATCTACCACAACAATATTATTCTGTTCAACTCCCAGCTCTACAAAACGCTTCTCGGCGATACTGTCGGGACGCACAACGTAAACATAAGCTCCTCCCTTTTCGATAATGACCGCCTTGCGGGGAATCACAATCACATCCTCCAACACATCCAGCAACAGACGTACCCGGGTAAACTGACCTGGCAACAACACCTGATGCGGATTGGGCAAAATGGCACGTACCCCAAAAGTTCCCGTCTGCGGATCAACCTGAGGTGAGGCAAAATCTACAATACCCTTCTCGCCATATACTGAGTTATCAGCCAACGTGACTGTAACTGTCGGCTGCCAGGAACGTGAGGTGTCCAATTCACCCAAATGGACGTTACGACGTTGGCTGCGCAGATAATCAAGCGCCGTCAACTTAAAATCAACCTGAACCGTGTCGCTTTTGACAACCGTCGCCAATCGGGAAGAGTTCGATTTCCCAACCAACGACCCAATATCCGCATAACGTTCGCTGATATAACCGGTGAGCGGAGAACGCACCACCGTATAACTCAACTCCAATTCGGCTTGCTTGAGATCGGCCTCACTCATCGAAACATTCGCACGTGCCATGTCCAATGCCGCTACCGCATTGTCCAAATCAAGCTGACTCGCCGCATTCTGCTCGTAAAGAGGACGCAAACGCAATACGTCACGTTCCGCTTTCGCAGCCTGGGCCTCGTCCTTCTTCAGTTGAGCCTTGGCCTTCTCAACCCGAGCCTTGTACTGATCGTCATTGATGTAGAACAACGGCTCGTTCATCTGAACCAGTTTACCCTCCTCGAAAGTCATCTTCTCCAAGAAGCCCTCGACACGGGCGTGAACCTCAACCCGACTCACCGCCTGGATCAAACCTACATAATCTCCATAAATCTCTACGTTGTCGACTGCCACATTCTCGACAGTCACTACCGGAACATCAACAGGTGCTTCCTTACACCCGCCCAGCAGGACAACCCATGCAAACATTCCGCATAAAATGCGTAACCTGCTTCTCATAAACTCTTATTTTATTCTACTATCGGCGGACAAGATATGTATTTTTTCATGAAAAGATTCGTCCACTCCGTCGAATTGCACATCCACATGTGCCGATCCACTCCCCGCTAAACCGCCAAAAGCCCCCCAAAAAAACAGCACAATTTTGGAAGTCAATGCGTTAAATTTACAACACTTCTCTCCCCGTGTGTCTAAACAAAATCATGCCGATCGCAATATTTTCCTGCAGCAAAAAAGCCTGAAACCGCCTAAAAAGGGCTTCACACCCCCTTTTTAACACAGCTACACCCGGAACAAATGTCCGGGTGTAGCTGCCTATTTCGACTTGTATTCCGACGGGGACATCCCGGTATGATGTTTGAAATATTTGCCAAAAAAGGACTGCGTGGAAAAGTTCAACTCATAGGCAATCTCCTGAATGCTCAACCCCGAATAGCGTAACAACGCTTTGGCCTCCAAAATCACATAACGGTCAATCCACTCGGCTGCCGAACGTCCACTGACCTCCTTGATCACCGAAGAGAGATATTTGGGCGTAATGTGCAACTGATCCGCATAGAATCCCATGCTACGCTCCTGCTTGTGATACTTGGTCAACAAACTCATAAACTGTACGAAAAACTCCTCCCTGCGTCCACGATGTACATTCATCTCGGGAGCATGACGCCGATAAACAGACAAAATCTTATAAAGAAATGCCTCCAACAAACGCTGAACAATGGCTACCCGATATTGCTCTTCCGTGGCTATCAACTCACTCCGCAATGCCCCGTACATCTTGTGCAATACATCGCTCTCCTCTTCATTCATCTTGACCAAAGGATGGTCTTTCATATACATGAACAAAGGAATCGCCTCTGTCAAATCAATATGAAACTCCTGGATAAACTGAGATGACAGCACAATCACACTCGCCTCAAAATCATCGCTCTGCGACCGAAACTGCAACAAATGCTCTCCATGCAAAACGGCAACCATCCCCTCCTCCAGACGATTCTCGGACAAATTTACCGTCCCGGTCAAATAGCCTTTGTGGCAAAGCATCAAAGCAACGCCATCAATCCGATGAGGATACTCAAACAGTTTGACATCCAAATGGACCCGATCTGCCACCAACAACTGATTGCTCAACTGAAAAGAATCGACATTCTGCCTCGATGGATCGCAACGAAACAGATCCGAAATGGAATAAATACCCGGATCACCTGCTTTGGCCTGAGCACTCTTCATATTTACCATTTTTTCCTTTTTTGACCCGCAAATATATATTTTATCTCTAGTTTAACGCTCTATTCAGCGAAAAATAGGAGTTTTTGAACAAAAAAGATGAACATTACGACTTTATGCATGCGCACCGATGCATAACCTTTGCAATCATGAAATTAGTACGATTTGTTGGGGTACTCCTGCTGGCAGGACAACCCTCTTTGAATATATGGGCTGGCAACCTCACCCCATCCCAATCCGCTGAACCCAGCGTTAAGGAGTCTGTACGGCTGGATCCGACTCTGCCCTCCCAAAACACCTCTACTCCCCTTAGTAGTTCGCTTGAACCGATCACCAAACCCCAGGAACTTGCATGGAATGACGTCAAAGAATTCCAATCAACAAAACGCCTCTCCGACACTCCACCCCAAGACTCCACTGTACGCCCACAAAACGACTCAACGGTCCGACAACTGTCCCGATCAACCCGACGCCAAAAGAAACTATCCCAATTTCCCGATAACGATTCCATACGTACCCAGATAGATCACGATCCAGCCTTCGGAATCTATAAAGACAACTACTTTGTTACGGGAAGCAGCTTCAACGGAGGTGTCAACAAAAACAATTCCGATGCAAAATTCCAGATCAGCCTGCGCTATCGGCTGATTCAAGGAGTCCTGCCCTATAACACCTATCTTTTTATCTCCTATACCCAAAAATCGTTTTGGGACATCTACCGCAAATCGAAACCCTTTTCTGAAAGCAACTATAACCCCACAATCGGTCTGGGAAATTTGATCTGCCGGCAGGGAAAAGCCGTAGGACTCGCCCTGCTACAATACGAACATGAATCAAACGGCAGAGACAGTATCTGGTCCCGCAGTTGGAACCGAATCAGCCTGATGGGACAACTCTTTTTCACCAAAAACTGGGCTATGGAGGTTAAACTGTGGATTCCCCTGTCCCTCGAAGATAACCCCGACATCGTCCGTTACAAAGGCTATGGACTGGTCGCCGGCAGCTACATCAGCGATAACGACCGATTCCGGGTCTCGGCATGCATCACCAAACGTGGCGGATGGAACCTCAACGCAAATACCGAACTCGAAGTGGCCTGGCAAGCCTGCCGCAAAATCAATCTGTTTCTTACCCTGCAATACTACAACGGATTCGGCGAAGGAATGCTCCACTACAACAAATACCACAATATGTTCCGGATTGGCCTAGCCATCAAACCCCGGCGTATCAGTATTTTTTAGGACAACTCTGTCGGCGTGACGGTTGCATCTGTTGCACTTCCCCAGGAGCAGACCGCATAAACCCGAAAAGCTCAATCGTCGATTTGCCCCCCCAATCGGATTGAACCCAATTGGGCCCAGCCGATACAGAACGAGATTTTTACTCACCTTCTGTGCTCCGTGCTCTGTGCACCGTTCCCTGTGCCCTCTTTCCAGTTCCTTGGTCCTTGGTCCTTGATCCCTGGTCCCAGGGACCCCAACTCCCCATTTCTCGTTCCTCGCACCTCTCTCCCGGGCCATGACCCGTTCAATCTGCGAAGGAGACCGTTCACCTCCCCATGCACACCCCTTGAAAAGGCAGAACGAAAAGCAACATGCTGACCCGTACTAAACCGTACTGAACCCATGATCACTTCCCGCCTATAGCTTCCGGCCGACCAATAAAATATTATATTTGCAGAAACAAGCTACACACATGGAAGATCGCAAACAAAAAGTTTTTGACTACCTGAATCAGGCCGGCATCCCGTACGAATGGTACGAACATCCCGAAGCCCCTACCATCGAAATAGCCAGACAATACTGGCGTAACGACGGATCAAAACATTGTAAAAACCTCTTTTTCCGCAACCACAAGGGGAATCGGCACTTTCTGGTCGTATTCGATTGCGACCAGCAAATGGCTATCCACGACCTCGAACATCGCCTGCATCAGGGAAAACTCTCCTTTGCCTCCGAACAACGCATGGAACGCTATCTCGGACTGCGCCCCGGTTCCGTCTCCCCGTTCGGATTGATCAACGATACCGAAAACCATGTCCATCTGTTTTTGGACAGCACCCTGAAAAATCAGCCCTCATTGAGTTTCCATCCCAATGACAATACAGCAACCGTAGTCATCTCCCGTGAAGCGTTCCAACGCTTTCTAGACATCTGCGGAAACAGCTACGAATACATCGACCTATATTGATTTCTTCTCAAAAAAACCGTAACCACCAGAAGAGGATGACGGGTGGATGGATTGGTGGATAACGAAAAGATGAAAGGATGAATTGATGGATGGCGGGAGGATGAGAGGATTGGAGGATGAAATGACGGAACAATGAGTTGTTCGGCTGTTCGGCAGCAAGAAGCGGAAAAGGAATATCGAAAACTCAGGCCTCAACAGCCACACGCTGCCCGCCAACTCAACAGCCATACACTGCCCACCGACTCAATAGCTACACACTGCCGCCGATTCAACAACCACACGCAGCCCGCCGCCACACCGACCCACGCTGACCACTGACCACACACTACCGGCCAACCTCACTCTTCCTGCAAGCCCATATCCGAGAGGCGTCAGCAGAATGGGTACCACAATATTTTTATACCTGTACCCGTAAATAATTTGAAAGGACTATAAAGACAAACCTCGGCACAAGTACAGCCACACAAATGCAGTTAAACCGGATTAATACACTTGAGCAGGATATTCCCCTCTCACCCAACAAAAACAACGCTTATGGAACCGAACCATGCACATGAAAATATACTATTAACCGGCGGTTTTGTGGTCGATGGCGAAACAAAATCGGTCTATCGGGCTGACCTCCTAATCCGTGACGGACAAATCGCCCGGATCGGTCAAGATATCCCTGTAAACAATGAGCAAGAGGTCCAGATCATCGACTGCACCGACCTAATCATCACTGCCGGATTTGTCGATACACATGTCCATATCGAATCGAGCATGGTGTTACCACGAGCGTTTGGTGAGGCGGTACTACCCCAAGGAACCACCACTGCAATCACCGATCCACACGAGGTGGTCAATGTGGCCGGCGCTCAAGGGTTGCGAGAGTTTCTTGCAGAAGCAGACTCTGCCCCAATCGACATTTTCACAGTGGTCCCCTCGAGTGTCCCGGCTACCCCGCTGGATACAAACGGGGCAGCTCAGTTCTTGGCTGCAGAGATGCAAGAGTTCGCCAACCGCCCGGATATTGTCGGACTGGGTGAAGTGATGTGCTATTACGACGTTGCCGAAAAACGGCCCGAAATCATGGACAAAATAGCCCTTTTCCGCTCCCGGCATAAGACCATCGACGGCCACACCTCCGGCATGCCGGATGAACTGCTCGAAGCCTATGTGACGGCCGGAGTCCAAAACGATCACGAATGTTGCGACTGCGAAGCCCTGCTGAAACGCTATCAACACGGAGTCCATATCTATATTCGTGAAGGCAGTGCTGCCCGTAATGCCCGGGAGCTGCTCAGCTGCGTCAAAACACACCAGCTCGACACCGCACGTTTTGCCTTTTGTACCGACGACAAACACCTTTCGGCAATAGCCTCCGAAGGGCATATCTCCTACATTGTCCGGATGGCTCGGACAATGGGGTTCAGCTGGGGCGACGTGGCACAGATGGCCTCCTACAACCCCTGTCGATTCTACCATCTCCCCCAACGTGGCAATATTCGGGAAGGATACAAAGCCGACATTGTGGTCACCGATGACCTGTGTAACACCATAAAATGGGTTCTCAAAGATGGACAAATCGTGGCTCAGGACAACAGACTGCTCCCAACCGCAAACACCACTCAGAGTGCCCACCGAAAGTTCACCAATACCATCCGTTATCGTGAATTGAAGCCAGAAGACTTTACCCTGCCCGACAACCGCCGGCACACAGCACTCGCCTTGGTGGAAGGACAACTGCTGACCCGCAAGATTCACCCATCCCCGGCAGAACAACAGCACATGACCCTCCTGACCAATATCGAACGTCATGGTAAAAACGGCAATATCGCTCTCTGTCTGATGGACGGCTACGGAATCAAAAACGGAGCGGTGGCAACCAGTGTTTCACACGACTCCCACAACGTCATCTGCGCCGGAGACAACCCATCGGATATGGCCGTTGCATGCAACCGACTAAAAGAGATCGGCGGTGGGTATGTCGTCGCTTCCTGCGGGAAGATTCTCGGCGAAGTGGCCCTGCCGGCCTATGGACTGATGTCCGACCAAGACGCCTCAACAACCACCGAACAGATCCACCACCTGGAAACAATGCTCCACACCCTCGGTGTTCGCAAAACGATCGACCTCGTCAACTTAACATTTGTCGCTCTGCCGGTCATTCCCTCGATTCGGCTGCTCGACACAGGACTATATGATGTCGATGAAAGAAAATTTATCGATTAGCCCGCTATGCTGCCTCTGATCCGTCACCACAACAGCACTCACATGATTGGGCACAGCTTACGGTTCGGATCAACAACACGAAGGTTTTCTTATACCCCTAAGCCATAAATCCCCCCCAAAAAAAACAAAACACCTCGAATCCCGGATTGGGTATTCGAGGTGTCTATTTTTGAAAGGCTCCTGCACAAACACAGACTTCTGCACAAACAGGGGAACGTGTGTGCATTTCACCACTCGGAGCCGGTATATGCCCGCTTAACGGATCGTAATCATCTCTACCGGTTGCTGCTGTACAGCGTCGAGCGGCTCACTCTGATAAGATACCTTGCCAAAATCAATCGTTGACAAATCAATGCACCGCACCCCATTATTATACATCGTATTGTAGTAAATCAACCGGTGTGTCATATCCGTAACGGCCGTCCATTGTGTTGCACTCGGGATATCGGTCGGCTTTTGACCGGCCGCAAACTCAATACCGATCGGAATCTCAAAACTGCTCAAAATACGGAAGGTCTGCATGACCGCCTCCCGAGAAGTAGGCAAAACGGGAGCCGTTGCCTGATAAAAAGCTGCTCGCACAAACCGTGAAGGAGGGGTCACATCTCCCGGCAAACCCAAAAATCCACTGCCGGCCCCAAAAGGCGAAAGCTGTAAACTGTCAAGCTGCAACGGCGCAGCCCCTCCGGAACGGAGATTAACATAGTTATTCAGATTGGTCAACTGCCACTCAAAACCGGGCGAATTGGTCAGTACCCCCAACTTATTCTCGTAAAAATGGGGCTCTCCGCCCACAATTTCCAACACGATCTGACGTCCCGACGGATCCGAAAAACGCCAATGTACCGTCGAAGCCCGGGGATCAATCGCAACAACTCGTACGCTGCGAATGGCCGGTTCCACCTCATCCACCGTGGCACACTGCCCCAGGATCCAGGAAACAACCTGCAAATCGGTAATGGTCTCGGATTTTTTCGACGGATCATAAGCGGAATATTCCCCGTATGCCGGGAAATAGAACAGACCTGCTGAAAGCCCCATTTCGTTGATTCCTTCTGCGACAAAAGCCTCATTCTCGACCGACAAACCGACATAACCGTATCGAGCTTTGAACGTCATACCCTTCCCGCCATCGGGCAAAAAAGAGCTCTGCTCGTATCCTCGGGGAACAATAGCGTAACGGCTGTTCAGATTGGTTCCACCCCATTCGATCGTACGCCCTACGATACGGCTTCCATCGGCTGCCCGTTGAGTAATCCCCGTACAGGCCTGCCCAGAGGGAGCGGACCATAAAAGCGCTGCTGAAGCCAGCACGATCAGCATACATTGCCTCTTCATATTCATCTTGTTTAAATTAACACCCATTTACACTGTCAATTTTGCTGCCAAACCCTTTTCCGCCCCACAAAACAAAAACAGAAAAGATCTGAAACGCCTTTTATGGCAGAGCAGCTAATCTTGCAGATAATAAAGATAATGGAAATTTGACTTCAATTTATCTGTATAATAGCATTGACTTTCCAGTCACCGTATGAAATTATGGATCTCGTCACACTATAGCCCCATAGCAAATCCATCAAACACCTATCATTCAAAAACTTAAACACAACACTCAATCAACGATAGACATAAGGTAAATTACTATTTTCCACTGTAACATGATCAGTAAACGCATATTTTTGCAACTTCTTGTGTATCGAGGAGACACATAATTCCTGATCCTCTCTGGGCCCAATAATAATTTGCTAACACACGACAAAAGAATATTAACCCGTTGGCGGAATTAAATTAACGCATATTTAACTCTACCAATGGGTCTCTCATTTTTATAGTTAATATATTGCAGGATTGTAAGTGCGCTAATATTCCCTATAATTTGAGTAAACAATCCATCAGTATCTTTCGCATAATTCCTTATACTCATAAGCTGGTCACACAATTGCGAAAATAGAGTTTCAATTCTTTTTCTCGCTTTGGCAAAAGCCGGATATGTCGGCTTCCACGCTTGAACCGAATAATATTCTATATCTTTCCGATTATCAAATTATACATTCAATATTCTTTGTAGTTTGATACCGCAAAGTTCCCGCAACTTATAAGTTTTTCTAAGAAAACAACACATTCTATCAACTCATTTTTCTATTCAAGAAATGTGTTCTTTTACATGAAAGCAAATTTTGTTCGTCGTAAGTGCTCTGATATCGCAAAATTTAGTGTAATTTTGTAGCAAAATTCAGAGTGGTATGAAGTTGAACAGGATAAAAGATATTCTTGAGCAAAAGGGAATATCACAAACTTGGCTTGCAAAACAAGTTGGCAAGAGTTTCAGTACAATCAATAGTTACGCTTGCAATAGGTACCTGGAAAAAACGGTAAAATTGACCCCTAAAAAACGGAGGAAGTTGACCCCCTAAAG
>ENA-ORUI01000128-ORUI01000128.1-human-gut-metagenome-genome-assembly--contig:-NODE-128-length-95168-cov-10.250018_pt1 | contig 95168 bp, 104 predicted proteins | sample MGYA00242078_ERZ509205 | MGnify/ENA primary metagenome ERZ509205 (study PRJEB26280, sample SAMEA2338828) | human gut metagenome | biome: human gut; feature: human-associated habitat; material: faeces... | reverse complement strand
TGGAAAAAATCTCCTTTCATGATAAGGAATACGCCAGAGGGCGCCGCGCATTTATCATAATCCCTTCGGATAGCGGATGACAAGGTATTTTTGCAGAGAAAATTTGTTACAGTTCACTCGTACTCTTCTGAGTTCAGATTCCGTGCTTGCACGAAAATCTGAACTCAGAAGGGTACGAAGGGAGCGCCATTTTATGAGCAAAAATGAGCTGCGAAGCAGCGGAAAGCATCGAAGATGCGCTTTTGCGAATGGCGCGGGTGAACTGGCAGCAATACCTCCTGAATGCGCAGTGCGGCAATTCGGAATTTGTCGCTTACGCGACTTGCCGCACGCGCCCCAAAGGTGCCTTACTGCGCCTCGACCACAATCAGTTCTTCCGTATCCAATGCACGCTGCATCATTTCATCGATGCAGTCCTTTAAGTTCTCTTCATGGCGCTTGATCACTGCGAGATTCGGTTTGGTAACAGGATGCTTTGCGACGAAAATCGTACAGCAATCCTCGAACGGCAGGATTGACGTCTCATAGGTACCGATCTTTTCGGAAATCTCCACGATCTCCTGCTTGTCCAGCCCGATACAAGGACGGAATACCGGCAGGGTGCAGACTTCATTCGTTACCGCGAGGGACTGGATCGTCTGGCTCGCAACCTGTCCGATGCTCTCACCTGTGATAAGGCCTAAGCATTTATCCTCATCAGCAAAGTGCTCTGCTATCTTCATCATGTATCTGCGCATGATGATGGTCAGCTCATCATGAGGACATTTCTCATATATGGCAAGCTGTATATCGGTAAAATTGACAACATGCAGCTTTATCTTGCCCGAATATCTGGCAACCTTCTTTGCAAGGTCTACAACCTTCTGCTTTGCTCTCTCACTCGTATATGGCGGTGCATGGAAGTATGTGGCATTGATTACCACGCCTCGCTTTGCAATCATGTATCCTGCAACCGGGCTGTCGATTCCACCTGAGAGCAGAAGCATTGCCTTTCCTGCTGTGCCAAGCGGCATACCGCCCGGTCCGGGAATCTCCTCTGAATAAATATTTATCATAGGTCTGATCTCTATATTGATCATAACCTGTGGATTATGAACATCTACCCTTGTCTCAGGAAATGCCTCCAGCACCTTTTCACCGACTGCGGCATTTATCTCCATAGAGGTCATCGGATAGTTCTTTCTGGCACGTCTCGCATTTACCTTGAAGGTAAAGCTCTTATCCTTGTATACATGGTTGATATGATCGATAACTGCTTCACAGAGCTTGTCAAAGCCCTCATCCTTATGCAGCTCGACCGGACAGATACCCACGATACCAAAAATCCTTGACAATGTGGCAACTGTCTCGTCATAATCATAGTCTCCGTCTGTCTCCACGTACACACGTCCGCTTTCCTTTCTTACCTCAAAGCTTCCATCCACATTGCGAAGCTGATATTTGATATTCTTAACGAGCGCGTCTTCAAAAATGTATCTGTTTTTGCCCTTTATCGCAATCTCAGCATACTTGATCAAAAATGTCTTGTACATGTAACTCTCCTGTTCTGGTTTTATTTATTGGTTTTATTTATTATTTTTAATTACTTAATATTTCATTGTATGCGTAACTTTTTAGCCATTCATGGTTACCGGCTATGCTAATACCTGCGATCTCTTTGCAGCTCATTAGCGCCTTGTATATCTTCGCAGCATTGGTATCACCTCTGCCATCACTGATACAGCGTAATCAATTTCCTCCTGTGTGGTATTCACGCAAAAGCTGAATCTGATCGTGGAATCCAAAAGTGACGGCTTAAGCCCTATGCTCTTTAGTGTTGAACTGATTGCCGGTTTGTTTGATGAGCAGGCACTTCCTGCAGACACATATATCTGCCTGTCCTCAAGAGTATGAAGCATAACCTCCGCTCTCACACCATCTACGCTCACGCTTACCACATGAGGGGCATTTGTATGGTCTATGCGTCCGTTTACCGATACTCCGTCAATACGCTGCACTGACGCTATAAAATGATCCCTAAGCTCATACATATGTGCTATTTTTTTATCAAAATCCGTGTAAATTTCCTCTGCTGCCACTCCAAGACCTGCATATGCAGGAACATTTTCCGTACCTGAGCGCATGCCCTTCTGCTGGCCGCCTCCGTATATAATCGGCTTGATTTTAGTCTTGTCCTTTATATATAAAAATCCGCTGCCCTTTGGTCCGTGAATCTTGTGTCCACTGACTGAAAGCATGTCTATATTCATGCGCTTTGGTCTGATTTCAAGCTTGCCGTAGGACTGTATGGCATCCACATGAAAAAGTGCGGCAGGATTTTTCTCTTTTATAGCTGCTCCCGCCTCCTCAATCGGCATGACTGCGCCAATCTCATTGTTTACATGCATAAGCGATACAAGAATTGTATCCTCCCTTACTGCATTTTTCAGCTCTTCAACACTTATCACGCCATCATGGTTTACAGGCAGATATGTGATTTCAAAGCCCTGCTCCTCCAGAAACTGCATCACAGCCAAAACCGATGCGTGCTCTACAGAAGATGTGATGATATGCCTTCCTGCACGCTTATTGGCCATTGCAGCACCTATTATTGCAGTATTATTCGACTCTGTGCCGCCGGATGTAAATAGTATCTCCTTGTCCTGCACCCTGAGTGTCTTTGCAATCTTTTTCTTAGCATCATTAATATAATTTTCTGCCTCAACGCCCTTCATATGAAGTGATGAAGGATTACCGTAATCCTCTGTAAGCAGCTTATAAACCATATCTGCCGCTGCTTTTGAGCATCTGGTTGTGGCAGAATTATCCAAATATGCTTCCATTTTTGCTCCTAACTTCTACTTCTTAACTGTTAAGTATCTCTACTGTCTATACATCCAAATTGTATACAAGCATGGCAAGTGCAGCAAGTCCTGCTGTCTCCGTGCGTAAAATCCTGCGTCCCAAGCTTATTCTGTGCATTGTGGCATGCTCATCCACAAGTGCTATCTCCTCCGGTGCAAAGCCGCCCTCAGGACCCACGACAACACCGATAGTCTGACCAGCCTTAAGCTGCCCCATTATCTCTCTTGTCGCATCCATGCCACGCTCATTCTCATATGGCACCAGCGTGATGTCAAGCTCTGAAGCGATTTTCAAAGCTTCCCTGTATGTAACCGGCTGCTTCACAGTGGGGATCACAGTGCGCTTTGACTGCTTTGCTGCGCTCTCAGCGATAGCCTGCCATCTCTGCAGCTTTTTTAATGCCTTTTTTTCATCCAGCTTTACCACACAGTTTTTCATGGCAACCGGTACTATCTCAGATACACCAAGCTCCACAGCCTTTTGAATAATAAGCTCCATCTTATCGCCCTTTGGCAGCCCCTGATACAGCACGATGTGATTGTCAAGTTCTGTGCCCGTTTCATCTGCACTGTCAATAGCTGCGATGACCTCATCATCCAGAATCGATGATATGTGACAGAAATATGCCTGTCCGGATTTTGAGCTTACTCTTATTTTTTCCCCGTTTTTCATGCGCAGTACATTCTTTATGTGATTTACGTCACCTCCGGTGATTGATATGCTGTCAGAATGAACCTGCTCTTCCTCTACAAAAAACTGATACATAATCCACCAAACTATTTAGCCTGCTTCTGCGCAGTGATATTGACCCATTCGCCCTGATGATTGATTTCTATCACCTTAAGCCCCGCTGCTTCGATAGCCTCTTTAACTTCATTTTCCTTGAAATCTATGATACCCGATGTAATAAAATATCCGCCTTCCTTTAACCTGTCAGGAATAACAGGTGCCATAGGAATGATGACATCAGCAAGGATATTTGCAACAACGATATCATATTTTTCTGTACCAACCTTCTTTTGAAGCTCTGTATCATCTATGAGATTGCCGACATAAAACGTGCCAAGCTCCTCATCCAGATGATTGACCTGCATATTGTCACGCGTAGAAATCATGCAGTCAGCATCAAGGTCAGTACCTACAACCTCCTTTGCACCAAGCTTTAAAGCTACAATTGAAAGGATTCCGCTTCCACATCCCACATCAAGCACTGTAGGTGCTTCCTTTGCGCCCTCAATATACTTGATAAGCTGCTTGATACAAAGCTGTGTTGTCTCGTGCTTTCCTGTACCAAAGGAAATTCCAGGATCAATTTCTATCATAAATTTATCCGCATCCTCAGGCTTTACCTCTTCCCATGTAGGCTTAATCAATATATCACCGATTGTAAATGATGAAAAATACTTCTTCCAGTTATTAATCCAGTCGAGATCCTCTGTCTCAGATGACGAAATTACACCGCTTCCCACATCAACAGTATCTCTTAAATCCTCAAGTCCAAGCTTTACCTTTCTAAGCATATCAGACTGATCACTGCCATCATCCTCAATATAAAAGCTGACATGGCTTATGCCCTCATCCGGAGGCAGCTCCGGCAGAAAATCAATAAACATATCCGCCTGGTCCTCTTTGGTCAGGGGAATATTGTCCTCAATCTCGATTCCCTCGATACCAAGTTCCATAAGCATGCTGCTCATGAAATCCTCAGCCGCGGTTGTTGTCTCAATCGTGTATTTCTTCCACTTCATATAAAAATCCTCTCTTAATAAAATAGATACATAGTATAAATACAGTTTTATTTCAAAACATTTCCGTACATTTTACAAGGCAGTCATACGACTGCCTCCACAACTTATCTCATATAATACCATAAAAATGTGCTGTATAAAAGCCCCATTTTTTTATAAGTAAAAATAGCCTAAAAAATGCCCCGCCACACATGACGGGACATATATTATAGGACATCTATTACAGATCATCTATTTACAGATCGTCCAAAGACTCCTTGAGCTTATCCATAAATCCTTTTTTCTTTTTAGAATCAGTAGAAGCTCCGCCCTCCTTGGTCAGAGAGCCGCCTGAAAGCTCATCAAACTTCTTAAGAGCCTCCTTAGCATCCTTAGACAGACCTGTAGGCGTATTGACAACAAGTGTGACATAATGGTCACCTCTTATTGCTTTATTTCTTGTTGAAGGAACACCCTTGCCCTTTAAGCGGATACGTGTACCTGTCTGTGTACCCGGTGCAACTGTGTATATAATATCTCCATCAACAGTCTTGATTCTTATATCTCCGCCTAAGGCTGCAATAGCATACGAGATGGATGCCTTTGAAAAGATATTAACATCCTGACGCTCAAAATCCCTGCTGCCTGAAACAATAACTTCAACAAGAAGATCTCCACGCGGTCCGCCATTTATGCCCGGCTCGCCGTATTCACGTATTCTGACACACTGTCCATTATCTATACCGGCTGGAATCTCAACAGTCTTTCTGACCTTCTTGGTATTGTAGCCTGTACCGTGACATGTAGGACACTTATCCTTTACTACCTTACCCGAACCACCGCAGGATGGACATGTTGTGACATTCTGCACTACTCCAAATAGAGACTGACTCTGTCTGACAACCTTACCTGTACCATTACACTGGGTACATGTCTCAGGAGATGTGCCCGGCTTAGCTCCGTTGCCGCCACAGGTAGAGCATGTCTCCTTATAGTTGAACTCAAGCTCCTTTGTGCAGCCAAATATAGCTTCCTCAAAAGAAATTCTTACACTGAGACGGACATTTGCACCCTGTGCAGGACCATTTCTTCTGCCACTGCTTCTTCCACCTCCGAAGAAATCTCCGAAAATGTCACCAAAAATATCCCCCATATCCATGCCTGAGAAATCAAAGCCACCGGCTCCGCCGCCTGTGCCATCAAATGCTGCATGACCGAACTGATCATACTGGCGTCTCTTATCCGGATCAGACAATACGGCATAGGCCTCCTGAGCCTCCTTAAACTTCTCCTCACACTCTTTATCACCCGGATGAATGTCAGGATGATATTTCTTTGCCTGCTGTCTGAAGGCTTTTTTAATCTCTGCATCTGTAGCGGTCTTAGATACTCCTAATACCTCATAATAATCTCTTTTTTCTGCCATAATTGAAAATTCCTTTTATTATACAACTAATTCGCAAGGCCGGCCAAGCGGCCAACCTTGCGAGTAATTTTACTTACGCAGCCATTATGATGCTTTGATTGATAACCCGAATTACAGGTCATTAATCCTCATATCATTATGGCAGCATCTGTTTAATTATACTTCCTTGAAATCTGCGTCGATGACATCATCATCTGCACCGTTTGAAGCGCCTGCATTCATATCAGGTCCTGCCTGGCCTGCTCCTGCATTCATGTCAGGTCCTGCTCCTGCTGCTCCCTGCGCTGCCTGAGCCTGCTCATACATCTTTGCAAATACCTTCTGAGCACTCTGTGTGAGCTTCTCCTGTGCTGCCTTAAGCTCTGCAACATCAGCCTCTGTCATAGCCTCAGCCTCTTTATGTGCATCAAGGAATGACTTAACTGCTGCGATATCAGCCTCAACTGCTGACTTATCAGCGGCATCAACAGAATCTCCAACCTGCTTTAATGCATCCTCTGTCTGGAATACAAAGCTCTCAGCATCATTTCTTGCATCGATTGCTTCTTTTCTCTTCTTATCCTGTGCCTCAAACTCAGCAGCCTCTTTAACAGCCTTATCAATCTCATCATCAGACATATTAGATCCTGCTGTGATTGTGATGTGCTGCTCTTTTCCTGTTCCAAGATCCTTTGCAGACACATTTACGATACCATTTGCATCGATATCGAATGTAACCTCAATCTGTGGAACTCCACGACGTGCTGGTGGGATACCATCAAGTCTGAACTGTCCGAGTGATTTATTATCGCGGGCGAACTGTCTCTCACCCTGTACTACGTTGATATCAACGGCTGTCTGGTTATCAGCGGCTGTAGAGAATATCTGGCTCTTTCTTGTAGGAATAGTTGTATTTCTCTCGATAAGTCTTGTAGCAACACCACCCATTGTCTCGATTGAAAGAGAAAGTGGAGTAACATCAAGGAGAAGTACTTCGCCGGCACCGGCATCTCCTGCAAGCTTACCACCCTGGATAGAAGCACCGATTGCTACGCACTCATCAGGGTTAAGAGACTTGCTTGGCTCTTTTCCTGTCATCTGCTTTACCTTGTCCTGTACGGCCGGAATACGTGTAGAACCACCTACAAGTAATACCTGTCCAAGGTCTGCATTTGTAACGCCTGCATCCTTCATAGCGTTCTGTACTGGGATTGCTGTTCTCTCTACGAGGTCATGTGTCAGCTCATCAAATTTAGCTCTTGTAAGAGTCATATCGAAATGCTTTGGTCCCTCTGCTGTAGCTGTGATGAATGGAAGGTTGATGTTTGTAGTAGTAGCTGAAGACAGCTCCTTCTTTGCCTTCTCAGCAGCTTCCTTTAATCTCTGGAGTGCCATCTTGTCTGTAGAAAGATCAACGCCCTCTGCCTTCTTGAACTCGTCAATCATCCACTGTGTTACCTTGTTATCGAAATCATCACCACCAAGGTGTGTATCACCGTTTGTAGATAATACTTCAATGACTCCGTCACCAATCTCGATGATAGATACATCAAATGTACCACCACCAAGGTCATAAACCATAATCTTCTGTTCTTTCTCATTGTCAAGACCATAAGCAAGTGCTGCTGCTGTAGGCTCGTTGATGATACGCTTTACATCAAGACCTGCAATCTTACCGGCATCCTTTGTAGCCTGACGCTGAGCATCGTTGAAGTAAGCAGGTACTGTGATAACTGCCTCTGTAACCTTCTCACCGAGGTATCCCTCTGCATCAGCCTTTAACTTCTGAAGTACCATAGCTGAAATCTGCTGTGGGCTGTAGCTCTTATCATCAATCTGTACCTTGTAATCTGTACCCATATGTCTCTTGATAGAAGAAATTGTCTTCTCAGCATTTGTAACTGCCTGACGCTTTGCAGGCTCACCGATAAGTCTCTCTCCTGTCTTTGTGAAAGCAACTACTGAAGGAGTGGTTCTTGCGCCCTCCTGGTTTGCTATAACTGTAGGTTTTCCACCTTCCATAACTGCTACGCAGCTGTTTGTTGTTCCTAAATCAATACCAATGATTTTGCCCATTTTATTTTCCTCCTATTAAATATAGTGTTTTTACATGTTTAATATATTTGTAACCATCCGTTGTCTCACATGAATCCATTAAATGCTGTCTGCATTCATATAAATCTGATTCACTGTCATGCCGGATAGATGTACACATCATTACTGTACTACCGATACCATGCTGTGGCGTACCACTGAATCCTTGTACATATAGCCCTTCTGAAGCTCCTGTGCTACTGTGCCTGACTCAAGTTCATCATTTTCAACCTGCATCACTGCATTGTGGAAATCAGGGTCAAACTCCTGTCCTACGCACTCTATTGGCTTTACACCTGCAGCATCAAGCTCTGTGAGCATCTGCTTGTAGACCTTATCCATACCTGTGATAAAAGGATCATCCTTCTTATCATCCGGTACTGCTGCAAGACCTCTCTCGAAATTGTCGATTACAGGAAGGATTTTCTCAACTATTGTCTTTGCTCCCATGTCAAACATCTGGGATTTTTCCTTCTCACTTCTCTTGCGGAAGTTCTCGAACTCTGCCATCTGTCTTTTCAGACGGTCGTTAAGTTCTTCTATCTGCTCATCCTTCTTGTCTTTTTTCTTTTTCTTGAAGAGACCTTTCTTTTCATCTGCATCAGCCGAAGCTTCATCCTCTGATTTGGCTTCATTCACATCTGTATCTTTTGTTTCTTCGGCTGTCTGAGTGCTTTCCTCATCAGCTCCTTCAATCTCTATCTCTTCTGCTTTGTTTTCTGCAGTCTCATTGTCGATTGTTTCTTTTTTAATATCCTCTGGCATTTTTGACCACCTTCCTATGTTTCATCCTCAGACTTCTTATAAATTCCATCTAACTGGGATTTAAGAGTCTTTAGATTATCCATTACTTTTTCATAATCCATGCGCTTTGGTCCGACAATTCCTATCGTGCCCTTTACGCCCTCACCAAGATCATATGTCGCAGTGACAACACTGCAGTCCTTCATGGTCTGGATCGGAGATTCATTTCCTATATAAACCTGAATACCTGTTCCATTGTCCTTCTTCTCGGAATCGGATAGGGATTCGGTAACAAGGCTTGCTAGCTCTTCCTTTTCCTCAAATGCTGACAAAAGTGTCGCTGCATTATTGGAATCCGAAAGCTCAGGATACTTCAGAATATTTGTCGCTCCGCTGGTGTAAATCTTAAGATCCTCACTCTCAGCGAAAGTCTGTGCCAATGCATCAATCACATCAGAGACAATTCCTGAATGAATACCGGCTCTCTCCTTTATGCTTGCAATGTTTCCAAGATTAATCTCGTTCATTGCGAGTCCGTTTAATGAGGTGTTAAGCAGAATGTTGAGCTTAAGTATCGTCTCATTGTCAAGCGGCTCATATAAATCAAGCATCTTGTTTCTGACCATATTGTTATTCATAACAATTACTGCAAGCAGGTGCTGGTCGTCAACCTGTGAAAGCTGAATGAATTTCACCTTGTTGTGATTGACATCCGGTGCAGAAACAAGTGTGGCATAATTGGTATTGTTTGCGAGTACCTTTGCCGCCTGCTTTAACACCTGCTCCATCTTCTCGGTATTTTCAATGACCAGCTCCTTCATATCAGAAAGCTCTTTTTCCTTCTTATCATTGGTCTCTATAAGATGGTCTACATATAATCTGTAGCCCTTATCCGAAGGAATTCTTCCTGCTGAGGTATGTGGCTGTACTATATAGCCCATCTCCTCTAAGTCACTCATCTCATTTCTGATTGTTGCCGAGCTCAGATTAAGATCTGTATATTTTGAAATTGTACGTGAGCCAACCGGCTCTCCTGTGGCGAGATAATTGCGGATGATCGCATCCAGTATGGTAAGCTGTCTCTCGCTCAATTCTAGTTCTTTGTTTTCATTTTCCATTGGTCACACGCTCCATCTGAAGTATGCTTTTTAATTTGTTAGCACTCTATATTTTGGAGTGCTAATTTTTTATCTGTACATAACATACCACCACCTATTAGCAATGTCAACCCTCGAGTGCTAATTTTTTTAATAAAATTTTTGAAACCCTTGATTTTACTGGGGTTTCAGGCTTTATAAATTTTCTATTAAATTGATTTTGGCGTTTACTGTACCATTACTGTACCATTTTTTCAATTTTTTATTTCATGCTTAGCATCAAATGATACAAAAAAGCAGTCGATCCTAAATGTGAAAGACTGCTTTATATCATATTTCTTATTGCTTTGTGTGTATATTTAGCTGATTGTCTATATCCCGTCCTGCATACATTACTCTAAGTATTGTTACAACCATTCAAAAATTCCTCTCAAATCACTATCAGCCTGTTCTGATACTTCTATTTCATATATCATAAGCTATAATCTTTGCGAATATCAGAAAAGGCTTTCCTGGCATTTTTTGTCCGTCCCGCCTGCATATCCGCATATCCCTTCTCTAATTCTTCATTGAACTCTACCTCTGATAATGCGCTGATATCAACAGGTCTGGCAGATGGTATTTTTACTTCAAACGGAAGACCTCTCTGTAAGATAATCTGCATATAAAACATCTCCTTCCTGCCATATTTTTATGTTATGCAAAACCTCCGAACGGCTTTAGTCCATAATTCAGTTATTATTATTCCTAATCAAAATCTGTATGATTTTATCATAATTTTCCGGTCTGTGTGGAAACGTACAGTCTGTGCATACCTTGATTTTTTTGCCATTCTTTTCTATGTAGGTCTTACTTCCGGGACAATTTGGCATACTATACATAGGACAATAACAAAACAGACAATTAAAGTCATCCGAAAGTCCATTGTGACACGGAAAATATCTGCAATCTGTGTTTTTAAAGTATTTATAAGAGTTTTCCATTTTTATTCCTTCTATATTCATATGATTTTCTCACAAGGCTCTCTGCAAAATGCGGATTTGACGGATAATACAGGTGCGGAAACCCAAGCCAGTAATTATCATGGCTTATCACGCAGTCGTAGCTTCTGCCTGTGGCCGGCTTGGTCGCAATACAATCGGCTCCGTTATCGGTGCTGTCGTAATAATGAAATTCATGCGCCTTTATTTTTTCATTTGGCGCTAAAAAATTGCTATGCTTTTCCGCAAGCTCAATATATCCGAACCTGACCAGCTTTCCCTTAAAATGACACCCACCATCCAGTGCCCCCACAAGCTTAGACTTATTCATATCATTTTGTATATCTGTATTATTTTGTGTATCAGCATTGTTTTTTTCATCATTATCATCACAGATGTTACGGATATATGTGTGTAGATACATAAACCCTCCACACTCTGCAACCGTCGGCATTCCGGCTCTAAAAGCTTTTTTTATGGCATTCAGCATAGATACGTTTTTACTAAGTTCCTTTGCATACAGCTCCGGATATCCGCCTCCAAGCAGCATTGCATCACAATCCTCTGGAAGGCTGGTATCGTGCAGCGGTGAAAAATACTGTAATTGTGCTCCGCATTTTTCGAGTATTCTTAGGTTATCTTCATAGTAAAAACAAAAGGCTTCGTCCATGGCAACAGCTATGTTTACGGTATTTATTGCTTTATTTTGCAAAAATTCATTTTGATCACAATTACCTATATTTTTTTCATTATATACATCTGCACTTCCGCTGTCACCGATTTCATCTGCCGCTTCTGCTATATCTATAAACAAATCCATATCTATTGTCTTTTTTAGTCTGTCGGCAGTTTCATTGAGCTGTTTTTTTATATCTGAAAGCTCATCCGGCATGACAAGCCCCAGATGTCTGCTTGAAAGCCCGATATCCTTCTGTTCCGGGAAATATCCGACTACTTTTACGGAAAGCTCCTTCTCTATCAGAGGCTTTATGATATCATAATAGCCCTTCGACATCCGATTGAGCAGAACCCCCTTAATCAAGTGGTGCGTGTCATACTGCAAAAAACCGGCTATAAGAGCAAGCACTGACTTTCCCATGCCCTTTGCATCCACCACGAGTATTATCGGAGTCTGCGTCACCTTTGCCAGATGGTATGACGAACCCTGCTCATATATTCCGCCAAGTCCGTCATATAATCCCATCACGCCCTCAAGCACTGCAAAATCACCATCGGCTTTTTCATCTAAGAAAAGCTGCACTGTTGTCTTTTCGTCCGTAAAAAACGTATCGAGATTTTTGGATGGTACGCCAAGCACCTTTTTGTGAAACATTGGGTCAATATAATCAGGTCCACACTTATATGACAATACGTTTTTTCCGCTATCCTTTAAAAGCTGCAGTAAAGCGCAGGTTATCATTGTTTTTCCACTGCCGCTTTTGGGTGCGGCTATCATAAAACGATTTATTTTCATGTATTCATCCTTTATTTCATCATATACCTTAAAATATCAGCCTCCGATGATTTATTACGGGTTGTAGCATAAAAGCCCAGGTTAAAATTCAAACGAACATATCCACACCGGATTTTCTGCCTGCATCAGATGGTAATGTCCTATCTGCTTTGAGCGGCTGACCTGCAGCTGCACGATATCCTCATTTTTCACATCATATGCCGACAATATTTCCTTTATCTCACAAATTGTTTCCATGGAAATTGCATTTATCACTATACGGATATGTGGATTTTTTGCTTTAAGCGCCTCTATTATCTCCTTTAGATTGCCACCGCTGCCTCCGATAAATGCGTGCGTCGGCACCGGAAGATTGTCCATCCCGTCAGGAGCCTTTGCATTTATAACATGGATATTTTCAAGTCCATGCTTTTCTTTATTTTGTGTGATAAGCTGCACGGCATTTTCCTTCTGCTCGATGGCATAGACCTCCATATCATCGGAAAGTGATGCGGCCTCTACCGCTATGGAGCCGGTTCCGCTTCCCACATCATAAAGCACTGAATCCGATTTCAAATGAAGCTTGCAGATACTTACATGCCTTATTTCCTCTTTGGTCATCGGAACCTTTTCACGGATAAATGCGGCATCACTTAGCTGCGGTGTAACATTTTTTGCAACCGGATTGGGATTTTTTATCATGCAGATATACAGTCCCTCCCTTTTAAGCTTTGTGCACTCCTGTGGCGAAAGCAGCGATATAGTTTCATCCGGATATGATATCTGGTATCCCACAGTTACCGAGCATTTTTGTAAACCATCCCTTTCGTCACTGCTTAATAGGTGTCCAAGCATATTCACATCCTTTACACCTGACATCAGCATAAATGTTTTTGCATGGTGGCTAATCCGTGATGTGATATTAGACAGCTTTACTCCGTGGATGCTGCAAATATATGCATCGCTGTAGGTTTCACCGACTGCTGCCGCCATATATGACACAGATGAAATTCCAGGAAGGATTGACACATCCGCATTTAATTTTCCTTCTATAATTTCATTTTTTATCGCCAGATACAGCTTTTTGCTTCCACTGTAAAAGCCTGTATCTCCCGAGAATAATATAAGAACATTACTGATTTTTGCAGTATCTGCACCAATTTCATATAGATAAGGAATAATCTGTTCTGCAAGATAATACGGCTTTTTGTCTATCTTCGCACTGTATTTTTCTATCATGCGGCTTGCGCCAAGTATAATATCAGCGCTTTCTATTGCATCTGAAACAGCTTTTGTCATACAAGCATCATTTCCCATTCCAATGCCGGCAAGCATGATATGAAGCTTGTTATATTTACTGTCAATATATTCACAGACAGCTTCAAATGACATTCCATCATCCTGCACGCTTTGCCCCACAATATAGACCGGAATATTTTTATTTTTTGCGGCAGCTATTTTCTCAATAAAGCCCCCGGCCGCACCGCTTTTTTTGGTGACCAGACATCTGATATCATACTGATCAATAAGCGCCTCATTAAGCTGTGTGCTAAACGGTCCCTGCAATGCCAGAATGTGCTTTCCTGTAATATCATTGTGCATGCACAAGCTTATGCTCTCAAGCCCCGGAAGCACGCGCACATACAATCTTTCCCTGACGTCTGAGGTTTTACAATACACTGACAGCTCCTTGCTTCCTGTTGTGAGCAGTATATTTCCGTCTGTATTGTTAAGTGCCTTTGCACATGCTTCATTGTCCTCAAAATAGCGGATATTATCATAATCTGCTGATATATCCGTATCTCTTTTAAGACGCACATATTCGATATTTTCTGATATGCTGCTATCCGCCTGATTGTCTGTAACAGCATGTGCCTCATTAAAAGCATAAACTGCCTGCTTTATATTTTCGGTAACAATGGCTGCATACGGATGGGTTGCATCCACTATGAGCTTACATTTTTGTTCCGCAAAGAAGCTTCTCATGCCTTCGCTGTCCATACGCCCCATATGAACATGCGCGAGCGGATTTTCATGCAGCACGATTTCACCGTATTCTGTTGCCACACAAACCGTATGCTCTATGCCTCTTTCACACAGATGCTCTGATAGCTTACGTCCCTCTGTTGTTCCTGCAAAAATCAGTATTTTACTCAATCTGATATCCTCTCCTTGTGACAAGCTTTCCGTCAATTATTTGTGTACCCTCATTGCCGATAAATACTGTCGTAAACATGTTGACCTGTGCACTGCGGAGCTCACCGAGGGTACAGACTGTATAGCTTGTTCCCTCACGTCCGATATTTTCGACATAGCCGCAGGCTCTATCCGGCTCTATCGCACGAAGCAGAATATCACAGGCTCTCATCAGATAGTCCTTTCTCTTGTGACTTGACGGATTGTACAGTGCTATGACAAAATCACCCTCTGCAGCAGCCATAAGACGCTTTTCAATCTTATCCCACGGCGTGAGCAGGTCACTTAAGCTGATGGTACAAAAATCATGGTTTAATGGTGCTCCAAGCACTGCCGCACCACTGTTTGCCGCTGTAATGCCGGGTATTACCGAAAGCTCTACGTTATCGTATTCCTGCCCAATCTCATACATAAGAGAGGCCAGTCCGTATATTCCGGCATCGCCACTACATACAAGGGAGACTGTTTTGCCCTCAAGTGCCTTTTTAAAGCACAGATGACATCTTTCTTTTTCCTGACGCATTGGAGTGGTCAAAAGCTCTTTTGTCTGGAATTTTTCTCCAAGCAGCTTTATATATACGGTGTATCCTACTATGACATCACTCGCTTCCAGGGCATCAATCGCCTGCTTTGTCATCATGCTTTCAAAGCCCGGCCCCATACCTACTATGTAAATTTTATTCATGTTAATCTCCGTCTCTACTAATTTTATGTAACCATGCAGCTATTTGCAATTATATTTAATGATATGAGGGCCAAAAGGTATTTTGCCCCTCATTTATGATTAATCAGGATACCTTGCTGCCGCAACCGTTACCCTGTCATATTTATGTTTTTTATAGATAAGTTCTCCTGCTTTATTGCATTCCCTGCTGCATACAAGCACCGCTGCACGCTCGCACACGTTGTCCACTCCAACATGCTCCCTGACAAACTGCGAGGCACTGAATTCTCCCTGCACCGCCATGAGCTCATCCGCGGTATAAGTGACAAAATCTATCCTGTTTCTTTCGCAAAATTCCTTTATTCCCGGTTCATCTTTTTTCACATCTATTGATGCGATCATGTCTATATCCGAAATATCTATTTGTAGCTTTAAAAGACTTTGTCTGATTGCCCTGTCAATATTTTCAAACGCTGTATCCCTTCTGCACCCAATACCAAGTACAAATTGTGTGGGTTTTAAATAAATACTGCCATTTTTAGGGTCCTTTGCTTTTTCGCATGATACTATAATATCAGCACCGTAAGCAGGTGGGAAATCCACTGTTTTTATTGCATCAGCACTCATATCAGCTTCATCTAAAAATGCCTTTATAAGGCTTCTGTGCTTAGCCGGGATGTGCTCCCAGTCGACCGACATCGTAACCACTTCCCCCGCCAATACCTTTGATGACACTCCGGCGATGCCATCTTTATTGACTATTGCAAGCCTGCATTTCTTTGCAAAAACATCAACTGCAAATTTATTATTGATATCAGTAGCGGTTGTTATAACAGGTGTGGCATTCATCAGTGCTGCTAATAATACAGCAAGCTCATTGGCACCTCCCACATGCCCTGAAAGAATCGGAATAACAAACTTCCCCAGCTCATCTATCACAATAACAGGACTGTCTTTAAGCTTGTTATTAACAGAAGAAGCTATAGCCCTCACTGCAATACCGCATGCCCCGATAAAAATCAAAGCCTTTTTTTCACTCATCCGTGCAGCTGTCCAGTCTGATATATTTTGTGATATGTAGCCGGTATTTCTAAAATTTTCATTGGTGGAATTTTTAATATTCTCATCCGATAATCTCGAGCATTTGGTAAAAACCTCCACCTCATATGCACTTTTTTTTAGCTTATGAGCTATGTCACATGACAGCTCATAGCCCTTTTTTGTGAAGCTTACAATGCAAATTTTAATATTTTCAGTTCCCATATATTTCCCATATTTATATATTCACGCCTTTTTTAATCGTTATCCTGCGACTCCACAGAAGCCTTGCGATACTCTGTCGAAAAATCCGGTGCGTAAAGTCTTGATTTCTCGTAATGCCGGTGAGCTATGACATCCCCCACAAGCACTATCGCTGTCTTTGTGATATTGTGCTCTCTCGCAGTCTGCTCCAGTGTGGCGACAGTGCACACGTATGCCTCCTCCTGTGGCCAGGTTGCCTTGTATACAATTGCAGCAGGTGTATCTGCCGCGTATCCTCCCTCAATAAGACTTTCCGTAAGCTTCTCTAAAAGCCCGGTGCTTAAGTAAATCGCCATGGAAGCGTGGTGTGAGGCAAAACTTGCTATGCTCTCCTTAGGCGGCACCTTCGTGCGCCCCTCCATGCGTGTGATGATGAGCGACTGGGAAATACCGGGGAGCGTGTACTCAATGTTGAGCGATGCAGCAGCGCCAAAGCACGCGCTCACGCCCGGACAACTCTCATATGGTATTAAAAGAGAATCAAGCTCATCCATCTGCTCGCGCACTGCGCCGTATATGCTTGGCTCTCCCGTGTGCAGGCGCACAGTAATTTTTCCGTCAGCCTCAGCAGCTTTCATGACTGCGATGACCTCATCCAGTGTCATTTTTGCACTGTTATATATTTCACAGCTCTCCCCTGCATAGTCCAAAAGCTCTGGATTAACAAGCGAGCCTGCATAAATTATCACATCTGCCTTTTGTAAAAGACGCATTCCGCGTACTGTTATTAAATCTGCTGCGCCTGTTCCTGCGCCAACAAAGTAAACCATTTTTCTGCCTTTCTGCTTTTTGCAAGCTCACCAAATTCGTTTGAATACATGATACAGTCTATCTCAAGTCTGCCCTTTGCTCTCTTATCCAGATAAAAGCATATGCGCTCCATCGCATAATCCATCACCTCATAAAGCCTGCCGCTTTCCTTAAGTGCCGCCAAGGCCTCCTCTGTCGTAAGGCTGTCCATAATGCGCTTTATGTATTCGGGCGCTACACCGCACTTAAACGCAAATGCCGTCAAAAGCTCTATCCTGCAGTCTGCTTCCCTCGAATGAGTGTTCATGATGCCTCCTGCTACCTTTATGAGCTTTCCTATATGTCCTGTCAAAAGCATCCTCTTAAATCCCATATCGGCTGCCATATCAATTGTTTCACCGATAAAGTTGGAGCATTTGACACTCCTGTCCAGATCATAGCCATAGCTTTCCTTCATAAAGTCAAGACCGTAATTTCCCGGCGCAACCGCCACATAATCATATCCAAACGAATATCTCTGCCTAAGCTCCACCCTTATCGTATCAATAAGAGCCTGTGAGCTCATAGGCTCAACAATACCGCTCGTGCCGAGAATTGATATACCACCAACTATCCCAAGCCTAGGATTAAAGGTCCTTTCTGCAAGCTCCTTTCCCTTTGGAACCGAGATTGTGATGTCAAGTGTCCCCTTAAAATCCAAAAGCTCACAGACCTCCCTTACCTCTTTTTCAATCATCTCACGCGGCACATGATTGATAGCCGCGTTTCCGACAGGCTGGTCTAATCCGGGTTTGGTGACTCTTCCCACTCCGTCACCACCGTCAATATTTATGATAGCCAAATCCTGCTTTTTTTTGCTTAAAGAACATGTATCGGAATGCAAAATCCGTACAGAAGCATATATATAGGCTCCGGTGGTCACATCCGGGTCATCCCCTCCATCCTTTATCACGGCGCAGCTTACCTCATTTTCACTTCTTTTTATGTCGGTGATATCAGCCGTGTAAGCTATTCCCTTAGGTGTCTGAATCGTTATTTTGTTTTTAGCCTTTCCGGTTAAAAGCATATATGCCGCCGCCTTTGATGCCGCCGCCGCACAGCTTCCTGTGGTAAATCCATATCTCATAATCACTAAATTTCCTCATGCATCAGCCTCTATCAACCAGACTGTAAATCAGCGCATTGCATATAGCTGCCGCAATATTGCTGCCACCCTTTCGTCCAACATTGACGATATACGGCACGCCTGTCTCCATAATTAGCTCCTTGGCTGCTTCCACATTGACAAAGCCCACCGGCACACCAATTACAAATGCAGGCTTATATATTCCTTTTTCTATCATATCGTACAGCTCTATAAGCGCTGTCGGTGCATTTCCTATCGCAAAAATTACAGGCTTTTCTATCCTTGATGCAAACTCCATGCTTACTGCCGCGCGCGTTGTCTTTTTCTCCTTTGCAATAAGAGCGACCTCATCATCAGCCATAAAGCAGTGCGCCTGTCCTCCGAATTTTGCCAGATATTTTTTATTTATGCCTGAAAGAGCCATGTTGGTATCAGTCACTATATCAGCTCCCTCTGATATCAGCCTTTTTGCGATAGCAACGGCGTCCTTAGAGTATTTAAGCGTCTGTATATAATCAAAATCAGCACTCGTGTGTATGACTCTTTTTGTTATCATCTCCTGATCAGCAGGCAGCGTAATCTGCATTTCAGACAGCTCATGTGAAATTATCTCAAAGCTCCTCTTTTCAATCTCCATCGGCTCTAACTGTTTAATTTTTTTCAATACACTCACCTATCACTTTCAATAATCTTACATTTTCATCAAATGTCTTTACCGCCACACGAAAATACCCTTCCGAAAGCCCCACATAGTTGGAGCAGTCCCGTATCAGTATTCCCTTATTAAGCAGTATATCATATAATGGAAGCTTGCTGTAAAACAGTATGAAATCAGCATCACTTTTATATACCTTAAAGCCAAGCTTTTTTAGTCCATCTGACAGCAGCCTTCTTTGTCCGCTCACATACGATGCCGTTTCTTTAATATACTCTGATTCCTTTATACATGCATCTCCTGCCATCTGTGCCAGGACAGACACGTTCCACTCCGGCAGATTTCTTTGAACCTTTTGTCTTACTGCCTCATTTTTACTGAGCATATATCCAAGCCTTACTCCCGGAATAGCAAAAAGCTTGGTAAAGGCTCTTACAACAATCAGATTGTCATAGTCACATAAAAGTGACAAAACAGAATAATTTTTTTCACAAAAGCCCATGAAGCATTCATCTGCCACCACATAAATATACTTTTCTTTGCAATGCCCTATTATTTGCTTCATGAAAGTGCAGTCTGCAAGATACCCTGTCGGATTGTTTGGATTTGCGATAAAAAATATATCTGTATCATCTGTAAGCATATCCATTAAAGCATCCCGCCGTGCAGCAGGAGAAAAATCACTCTGCTCATCCAGCAGGAAATATCCGATATCACAGCCGACTGCACGAAGCACATGCTCATAACCGAAAAAGCCTGGGGCCGGAAGTACTGCTTTTTTTGGTTTTATGGCATGAGCTATCGCCATAAAAAGCTCTGAGGCTCCGTTTCCGGGAATTACATCCTCGCTTTGTATGCTGCAGCCTTGCTGTGTGAAATACTCTGATATCGCTTTTTTAAGGCTACTGCATGCCATGTCGGGATATCTGTCTGCATACGAAAGTGCATCACTCATAGCCTCTTTAACAGAATGCGGTATGCCAAGAGGATTGATATTTACCGAAAAATCCATATTTACTTTATTGTTGTATATGTCACCGCCATGGATGCTTTTCATTCAAGTCCTCCATCAATTCTTATATCAATTCTTCCATATTCAAAGCAATATTAAAACAAGACTCATAACCGCCACAGATAAAAGCTCACACAAAAACGCAGTAATATACATCAGCCTGTTTGCACGCTTTATATCCTCGTACTCTATCTCACGCAGACCGTCTCCTATGTATTTTTTCTTCACAAGCTTCCCGAAATACACTGCATCACCCGCAAGCTGCACCCTTAAAGCTCCCGCACATACGGACTCTGTCTGGGCTGAGTTTGGGCTTGCGTGATTGAAACGATCTCTTTTAAAGATGTGGTATGCATTTTTGCCATCAAAATGCCTACCACCGATAAATGCCGCAGCAATCATCAGATATGCACTGATTCTTGCCGGTATGAAATTGACCACATCATCAAGCCTTGCAGCAAATCTGCCAAAATACATATATTTATCATTTTTGTAGCCAAGCATCGAATCCATCGTATTCACAGCCTTGTATACAAAGCCAAGCACCGGCCCGCCGATTGCCGTGTAAAGCATAGGTGCAATCACTCCGTCAGATGTATTTTCAGCTATCGTCTCAACTGCCGCCCTTGTGACACCTGCTGCATCAAGCACAGATGTATCTCTGCCAACAATCATGGAAACAGCCCTTCTTCCTGCATCAACTCCATCTGTCCTTAGCGCATCGTACACCCTCATGCTCTCCACACGAAGACACTTTGTGGCAAGAATCTGCCACGTCATGACAGCCTCTGCTATTACCCCGGCATATAAATTTATACTGTATGCTGCCACAATAATAATTACCGATATTGCAAAAGTTGCAAAAATTACAGTAAAAGCAAGAATCATGCCTCTTTTATATTTTATTAAATTTAATTTTTTTTCAGAGATATTATATCCGGCATCACAATTAAGCCTCTTATCGAGAAAAGAAATGAATGAGCCGATAAGCCTGACCGGATGCGGTATAAAATGCGGATCTCCTATTAATAAATCAAGCACAAAGCCTGCTATAAATGCAAAAATATGATAACACATATGTTAGTCCTTCTTAAATAAATCATAGCGATATGGGCACTATTTCATTAAACACAATCTCATTGCCCTCAACCGCCACCTCACACGAGTAGCCACAGCCGTTTTTTACCTGATAATCATAGTAATCCATATCACAGTAATGGCTCATTATCGCCATGATAGTCCCTCCATGCACAAAAAATACTATTTGTATCTCTTTATCAGGCATAGCCCTCTTAAGCTCTAATGCCTGTGTGAGTGCCCTCTCAAAGCCACATATACTTCTTTTGCAAAACTCTTTTCTGCTCTCTCCGTTTGGAAAGGCAAGTGTTCCACCACTGTCAATCCACGCCTGATATGAGTCCCTGAAACGGATATCTGTGCTAAGTTCCTTATAGCTTTTTAGCTCCCATTCACCGAAATCCATCTCTGCAAACTCTTTAACGGTATGAATTTTATGGTGCTGTGCGACCGGCAAAATAATCTCTGCCGTCTGTTTACAGCGCCTCATTGGGCTGGTAATAATTATCTGCTCCTTTAAGCTATTTTTCTCCAAAGCCTTGTATACACCATTATTTAGCGCATTTTCTAGTTCAAAAACTCCGGCTTCATCGAGTGGCTCATCTGTCCTGCCCAGATATCTGTGCTCTCTGTTTGAGACAGTGCAGCCGTGTCTTATAAAAATACAGTTTATTTTATTTTCTGACCGATTCCACATATTACGCGAACTACCTCGTCTGCTTTTTTTGCAAGCAGTATCTCTGCTCTGCCTGTCTGCTCCCTGTACGCTCTCTCAAACGCATCAAGAGGCACTATGCCGTTTCCAATCTCATCAGCAATGACTATTGTATCCTTATTTTCCTCTGCAAATTGCATAAATTTCAAAATATATTCCTGCAGCGGAAGATTTTTCTCAAGCACAGCCCTGATAAAATAATGGAATTTATCAATTATTAATATCCGCTCATCATCAACTGCAAAATCCCATGGCCATTCCATGTTTGATGCCTTATCATTGCAGGCATTATCCTTTAGGAAAAAGCAGTCATACACATCATATTTTTCTGTTTTTTCTATCATATTTTCGAGCACATAATCAAGCTTTCCCTGTGCCACTCCGCCTATCACAAGCTTCATATTTTCTCCAATTCCAAAGTTTAAAATTCATAGTACAACTTTTATCAAAATTCTTATCCGTACCATTCCTATATACAAAACAAATATACTAAATAATAAAAGAGACACCACCCAGAGCCACTGCCATGGCGCACTCACATATACACACAAAATACCCTGCCGTATCGCCTGTGATGCCGCCAAGCTCCTTTTTTGTTTTCACATAATAATACCAAAAGCTAAGTGCTGCCGCAATGATCATAGCCACCGCATAAGGCAGTGACACAATAAATAAAACAGCTATACACAATGCAAGCTGGATGTATAGTGCTGCCCTGACGATCGTTCTGTGTGCAGTATCTGCAAACATAAATAACAGTCCATCGCTTTTTGCCGATTTAAATGACACAACAGCTATTCCGCTTAAGCACCTTGAGATGAAAAAGCCTGCACAAAAAACAATAAATGCTTTATCATCTATTATCTGAGAAAAAGCTCCCATGAATAATAATCCGTAGGCTGCAAGCATTATAACGGCAAACGCTCCTATATGTGAATCCTTAAGTATTGCAAGCTTTTCCTCCCGCGGTTTATATGAATGAAACGCATCCATTGTATCCATAAAACCATCTATGTGAAAGCCTCCCGTAACCGCTATCGGAATGAGTGCGCCTATGCATACATAGCAGATATCCGCCACTCCAAAATGAGAGTATATATATCTCCAAAGCATAAGAAGCAGTCCAATCACAGCTCCTATCCACGGAAAGAATACCAGCATGTACTTCATGTCATCATCATTCCATTTAAATTGTGGCATAGGTATCTTTGAATACATGGAAAAAGATACTATGCACGACCTTATTAACTTCATAATACACTTAACCTCCACACTGCTTTCACTTAACCGTCACCGGAATGCCTGCAACCACCTCAACGACACGCTCTGCCATCGTAGCAAGCCCTATGTTTACAATTCCCATTGCCTTTATGTAATTCATCGTTGATTCATCATAGCAGACTCCGTCTTCAAATACATTGTTTGTCACAATTACAAGCTCAGCAACATTTTCACTTAAGATACTTACCTCTTTTAACACCTTTTTACTCACACGGCTGATTTGAGCAGTCTCATAATCCTTCATATTTTCATGGACATCCAAAGCCTCTTTTTCAGCTTCGACAGCCTGTATACCGGAAGCATCTACAGGTGGAAACATCTCATTTGCAACAAGGTTTGACATACACTCAAGCAGTGCTGACCGTACGTTTTTTAAACAGTTTTCAGATTGCAGCTTTTCAACTGCCTTTTTAATATCACGAGGCTGCTCGATGGTAATAAAGCCTTTTCCGGCACGAAGTCTTCTGTGCCTGTCTATCTTCCGCTGCCCCTCATCATCAAATACCTGCATGGTGGCAATGTAATATTTTTCTTTGTATCCCTTTTCATTTGACACGTGACAAATATACTTTTCTGCATATGCTGATTTGCCGCTGCCGCTGCCGCCTGTTATAAGTGTAATCATCTATACGTACCTCTCATACTGTGATACCGAGATATCGTCGAAGGTTGTCCGGCTTTTGTATACGCTAAGTGCCATATCCAAAAGCGCAAACATCATCACGGCACCTGTTCCCTCTCCAAGCGCAAGAGATGCTCTTATGACAGGCCTTACGGAAAGTGCCTCACACAAAAGCGCCACGGCAGGCTCCCTGCCCTCATGTGATGGAATGATAAAATCAGTAACTCCGGAAAGAAGCCTTTCTGCTGCCAACGCTGAAACCATGCTTATCACTCCGTCGAGCACAACAGGAATATGGTATAATGCACCTCCTATACACACTCCGACAAGTCCTGCAATATCAAGTCCTCCGACTGTCATAAGTATCTCAAAGGTGTCCTTATTATATAAATCATACTTTTCTATTGCGCTCTCAATTACACGGATTTTTTTCTCAAGCCCACTGTCGTTTAGGCCGGCTCCTCTTCCTGTCACTGTGGCCACATCGCACCTTAGCATGGCGGCTGCCATTGCCGCACTTGTGGTGGTATTTCCTATACCCATCTCACCGGTTGCAATAATTCTGCAGCCGTCTGCCTTACACCCACGCACTATTTCTATACCTGCTGCAATCGCTTCAAGTGTCTCAGCCCTTGTCATGGCAGGCTCTTTTGCAAAATTTCTCGTGCCCATGCGCACCTTTCTTTGAAGCAGCCCTTTAACACTCTCGTCACTGTTTATTCCTATATCCACAGGAATTGTATCAACCCCTGCAGTCATTGCCATGCGTCCGACAGATGAAGCCTTCCCTGCCATGGATTTTGCAACTGCAAGTGTCACCTCCTGTCCGGACTGGCTGATGCCCTCAGCAACCACACCATTATCCGCACACATCATTATGACCGCTTTTTTTGAAATATCTATATTTTCATCTCCCAAAACAGCACCGATCTTAGCCGTTAAAAGCTCAAAATCACCCATGCCGTCGAGCGGCTTTGCCACCGAATCCCAGTTTGAACGGATTTTTTTGTACATTTTTGCATCAGGTGGCGTTATTTTTAATTTTTTTAATTCTTCAACTGTAAAATGGTCAGAAATAATATTATTTTCAATCATATCTTGCCTCACGAAGCATGCCGTACACTGCATCCATATCCAGATACTCCCTCAGCGTATCCGCAAGCCTGTCATACTGTTTTTCTTTGTAGCTCTTATAGCTTAAAATAGCGCTGTCATTCACATCAATGCCCTTTTTATCGGCAATATAATCCACTATCACTCTGGCGGCCTCTGCAGTATCAAAAATGCCGTGGATATACGAGCCATACACATTTCTGCCATCAGATATGACATTATTTAACTCATTTTTCCTGTCATAACAAGCCCCCTGCTCATCTGAAGCTGCGCTATATGCGCTCTTACCCATATGTATCTCATAGCCCAGAAAGTGACAGCCTGAAAGCCTGCTCAATACACCATCTACATGTGCTATTTCACCGCTTGTCTGAAGCCGCGTCTTGCTGTCTTTTAGAACAGTATCTATAGGAAGAAGTTCCATGCCACGCATATATCCCCCCTCCTCGACACCGTCGGGGTCGGCTATTGAAGCCCCAAGCATCTGATAGCCTCCGCATATTCCAAAAACAGGTATCTCACAGGAAAGTTTTTTTACAGCGGCCTCAAGTCCGTTTTGTCTCATCCACAAAAGATCCCCCATCGTATTCTTGCTTCCCGGCAGAAATACTATATCCGGATGACGCAGCTCATTTACTGTTGACACATACCGTACTGTTACCTCGGACATCTGCTCAAAGACGTTGAAATCCGTGAAATTTGATATTCTCGGATATCTGATGACCGCTATATCAATAAGCCCATCTGTCTTTTTGTCAAAGCGCTCTGTCAGGCTGTCCTCATCCTCAAGCTGTACATCCATATATGGCACCACTCCGGTGACAGGCACCCCGCCTCTCTCCTCAAGCATCTGTATCCCCGGGTCAAGTATCGTCTTGTCTCCACGGAATTTATTGATAATAAGCCCACAGACACGATTCTTTTCCTCATCGGTTAAAAGCATAAGTGTACCAAGCAGCTGCGCAAAAACACCACCTCTGTCGATATCACCCACGAGCAGCACCGGTGCATCCACCATATGCGCAAGCCCCATGTTTACAATATCATTTTCCTTCAGATTTATCTCCGCCGGGCTTCCGGCGCCCTCAATCACTATGATATCAACATACTCCTCAAGCTTTTTAAATGCCTTTTTTATATCCGGTATGAGAGTTTTCTTGTATGCAAAATACTCTCTCGCCGGCATGTTCTTAAGCACCCTTCCGTTTACAATCACCTGTGAGCCTGTATTATTTGTGGGCTTTAAAAGAATAGGATTCATGCACACCATAGGCTTAATGCCTGCTGCCTCAGCCTGCATCACCTGGGCCCGTCCCATCTCAAGTCCTTCGTCTGTTATATAAGAGTTGAGCGCCATGTTCTGTGATTTAAACGGTGCCACCCTGTATCCGTCCTGTCTGAAAATACGGCACAAGCCCGCGACAAGAAAGCTCTTGCCTGAATTGGACATTGTACCCTGTACCATAATTACCTTTGCCATATATATACCTGCTGTCTGAATTTATGTGGTAGCTTTATCATGAATATTAAACTGTAGTGTGAACAGTAACTTCCTTAAAGCTGTGCCAATTGTTCCTCAAGAAAAGGAATTTTTATAATTTTTCCTGTAGAGACTGCATACTCATAAAGTCTGCTGTTAAACTGCTCATACGTGCCAAACTCTGTTCTGTCACATATAACGCCCTCGCATGCATCAATAAGCTCCTTTGCCTTTTCAATAAGGGCATCGTCTACAGGCTCAAAGCTTCTTGCGCTGACAATCTCAGCAGAAAGCGCCTTTGCCGCAGGATAATCCAGATCATTTTCATAGATGATTCCTGTCGCAAATGGGATACCCTTTCTCTGTAAGCTCCTAAAGCTTTTTCTGCCCATGCCCCCTCCTGCTATGACAAATATCCTCGCCCTTCCATCCGGTTTTTCCAGCTCTAAATCCTCTCCTGTTTCGTCAAAGCTTCCTGCCGTAATTCCAAAAAGCCCTGAAACATATTGGTCAGTAAATACCTCCTCGGGAGTTCCGTATCTGTCCACATATCTGCCATCTATACACAAAATATGGTCTGACACACGCTTTGCCATATCAAGCTCATGGAGCGACATGATAACCGTAAGATTCTTCTGTCTTTTAAGCCTTTGGAGTATTGATAAAAACTCAAGCTTGTACTTTATATCAAGATACGAGGTAGGCTCGTCTAACACTATAATCTCCGGCTGTTGACATATAGCCCGTGACAGCATAACCCGCTGTCTTTGTCCATCGCTTATCTTTGTAAAATCCTTATCTTTTATCTGTGATACATTGACCAGCTCCATCGCCTCATCCACAGCCTTTTTGTCCTCATCCGAAAGTACTCCGAACCGGCCTGTGTATGGATATCTGCCGGTCGCAACCACATCATAGCAGGTCATAAGCTCCGTCTTTAGCTTATCGGTGAGCACAACAGCCATTTTCTTTGCAAATTCATTGCCATTCATCGTCACTACATCACTTTTATCAAGATATATCGTACCGCTCACAAGCGAAAGCTGTCTTGCAATACTTTTTAAAATAGTCGATTTACCGGCACCGTTTGGCCCGATTAATGTGAGAATCTCCCCCCTTTTCAGGGAAAAATCAATATTTTCAATAAGCGGCCTGTTATCATATCCAACGGCCAGCTTTTGAGCAGTAAAATAATATTCCATCAGACATTTTTCTCCTTGCTGCGTCTTATCATGATAAACAGCACTACCGGTGCACCAAATACTGCCGTAACCGTGCTGATACTAAGCTCCGTAGGCGCAAACATCATCCTCGCAAGCAAATCACAAAACAGGCAGAACACCGCTCCCCCAAGGAAGCAGGCCGGTATCATATATATAGGCTTCGTGCTCTTTAGCATGCTTTTTACTATGTGTGGCACGGCTATTCCGACAAACGATATCGGTCCCGCAAACGCCACTATACATGCGGAAAGCAGACTTGAAAGCAGAACCAGAAGCACCCGGATACGCTTTATGTTTACACCCAGATTTACGGCATATGACTCTCCGAGCTGATATGCCATAAGGGGCTTTGACATGAGAAAAACAAAAATAAATGTGATTCCCACCACAATGCTCATCACCCCAACGCTGTCCCATGTCATGCCCGAAAAGCTTCCCCTTGACCAGTTATGCAGATTTACTATGTCGGAATCATCTGCAAATGTCACCACAAACTCAGTCACCGCAGAGCATATGTAGCCAATCATGACACCGCTCACCACAAGCATTGACATGCTGCTTACTTTTCTTGAAATGATAAGCACAAAGCCCATTGAAAGCATTGCTCCCAAAAACGCTGCTGCAATCATGGCTAGTGAGCTCACACGTATGGCATTTCCAAGTAAAAATACCATAACAAGTGCCACAATCATCTTAGCTCCCGATGATATACCGAGCACAAAAGGTCCCGCGATTGGATTATGGAAAAACGTCTGCAAAAGATAGCCTGCAAGCGCTAACGCCCCGCCCAGTATCATCGCTGCGATAGCTCTTGGCATGCGGATATCCCACACAATACGTCCTACCCTGTCTGAGTGGTCATAAAGTGTCGCAAATGCAGCCTTAAATGATATGTGTACAGTTCCTATGCACACATTCATGATAAGCAATATAATAATTAAGATTATAAGAATAATAAATGTTGTAAAACACCTTATTTTTCTGGTTTTTTCCATGTTGTAGCTCCGCTTTTTATCTTTTTGTGCTATTGATTTTCCTGCATTCTGTCATATCCGGTAACAATTCAGCCCACCAAATACATACATTCCTCAAATCACAGTTATCTGAGCTTAAACAGATATTTCATGCCGCTGTCGGGTACACCTGTAATCATCGAATGCATATCATCAATCATATATCCGATGGACATAGACTGCTGATACATATCGTTCGTGGTGCAAAATACATTGCCGTCTTTGACTGCCCTAAAATCAGCAAGCACCGGGCACTTGTCCAAAAGCTCATTCAGATTCTTCACACCGCCGTCTATCGCACTGTTATATATCAGATAGTCAGCATCTATTGCTCCATTGTAGAAATCCTCTAGCTGCATATTCATGGTTGACCTGCCTGTATCGTCGTCATTTGATGCATCAAAAATATATTTTCCGCCGGCAAGCGAAATCATCTTTGGCACATAATCTGTGCTTTTGCGCACCTGAACCTGTCCATTTGATGTGATATAGAAAAATGCAACTGTATCACTTTTTGTGGCATCATCCGTATCGGTACCATCTGTCTTTGCGATGCGATTTACAATATCCACCTGCTCATTAAAGAGCTCATCGGCCTTTTCATCCCTGTCTGTGAGTGCTCCAAAAAACTTCACCCACTCTACTCTGCCAAGCGGCTCCTCCTCATAGCTTGAGTATTCGATTATTGAAGGGATATCAAAGCTTTTAAGCTTTTCCGTTACCTGCGGCGAATGGGTAATCATAGTATTTTCTATGGCAAGTGAACAGTTTTCTGATACCAAAAGCTCATAATCGGGCTTTGAATATTTGCCGGCATATAGCATTCTGCCACTTTCAAGAGCCTTTCTTGCACTGTCAATGTACCAGCCGTCACTGTCAAGCCCAGAAAATTTAATAGTGTCCACTGCATCAAGCTTGTCAAACATATCCATAACCCCTGATGCGACCAGATACAAATCACTTACAGGCTCCTTCAATACAATGATATCCTTGTCAATATCCTTTGGAGTCTTTCTGCCCTTTGGCACGGTAAGTATTTGGGTACCGTCCTTTGTAGTAAGTATCTTGTATCCACCCTCATAATAGTCAACAGAAAAATTCTTTGCATATAAAAGCTTCATACTGCTCTTATATATAAGACCGTTTTGTACCTCTGCCTCAGCCTTCGATTCGGTATTCCCTGAATCGGAAGAAGGACTGTCGCAGCCTGACAGCCAGAACAGTCCTATAATTGATATCAATATATATATAATTATCTTTTTTCTTCCATACATAGCTTAATTATTCTCCATCCTCACCAAGCACCTCTGTAGCAGAATCTGAATGGAAGGTGAGTGTGTACTCAACCTCGTGCGGCTTGCTCATAGCAACTGTATCTCCGATAACCTGCATAGGTGTATCAAGCTTAACCGGAATTTCAAATACAGAATTGCCGTCTGTATTTACAGGCATGTATTTCTGTCCGTCAACTATCATATAGTCATAGTTTGGACTGCTCCACTGCACTGTTGCAGTAGCGGCTCCACCGCTTATAGTCACCTCAGCCGGTGATGCAATGCTCGCCTTACCGCTTCCGCCCTCAAAATCGAGATTGATATTGTATGTTCCGTCAGGAAGCTCTTTTCCTGCACTCTCAGATACGCTTGCATCTGCGTCCGCAGGTGTGGCATTTGAAACCTTTACCTTGTGGTCATACCATTTGCCCTTTGTACCGATAAGTGCAAGGTCAAATTCCTCATCCAAAACAGGAACCGGTATATCAAACGCATTGACCTCCTCAGTTGTGCCATCGCCACAATCGACAGTCTCAACAGTTGGCTCTAAAAGCTCAGCCTTGTCCTTTGAGGCATCCTTTGCTGTTCCCAAAAAGAGATTTACAATGTGTGTGGATGTAAGAGCAACATGTATTGTTGCCTTGCCATCCTTCACGGTGAGTGTACCTTTGTTGTCATATGCATCATTCACATGAAACATTGAGCTGTCTGTAGTAAACTCTGCTGTATATGTACCATCTGAAAGTGCTATCTTTTCTGTTTTTTCAGCCTTTTTTGTGCTCTCTGTCGCGTTCTGCACTGCTTTTTTGCTTTCTGTTTCAGCTTTTGCATTCTTATTACCGCAGGCTGCCAAGCTCATGGCACAAACCAGTGTCATTGCAACGATATAAGTAAACTTGTTTCTGAATAATTTTCTCATGTCTGATATACTGCTCCTGTTATTTTATAGCTTCCCCACTATACATTTAAGTAACTGCTACTTGCTCATGGCAGCCGCTGTATGCTCAACATAAAGCTTCTGGATACCCTCAATCTCACCAAGTCCGTTAATCTGTGTATCGATTTTATCAAACTTTCCTGATGCCTTAAACTGTGAAAGCCATGAATCATCATCACTTCCTGCCATATCATTGTTGGCATGGTCTCCTGCAACAACCATAAGCGGACGAAGAATGACGTTCTTGTAGCCAGCGGCTGACACCTTCTCAATGACAGACTCACATGATGTATCCTCCGGCTCACCCTCTACAGTTCCGATAAATACGTTCTCATAACCCAAATCTGTCATCTGGCTCTGCATCTGGCTGTATGAAATCTTTGCTGTATGGCTTGTTCCATGTCCCATAAATACAAATGCTGTGCCCTCTTCCTTTGCAGCATCAAGGCTGTCATAGCCTGCCTTTTCTACCGCTTCCTCTGTAAGAATTTCTGCAACAGCCTTTTTATCCTCATTTACAACTGTTGCATCACTTCCAACCTCACCGAGGAGTGGCTCTGCAATCTTTACAGACTCAAATTTATCCTTATACTTTTCTACAGCCTCTGAAAGCTCATCATACTCTGCGCCATGCATCAGGTGTGTAGGCTGTACCACAAGATTCTTTACACCATTTTTGACTGCACGCTCAAGTGCCTGATCCATATTGTCAATCTTCTCGTCATCTCTTGCCTGTACATGATTGATGATAATCTGTGCTGTGAAGGCTCTTCTGACTGACCAGTCAGGATTTGCAGCTGCTATTGCATCCTCCACACCCTTGATATCAGCCACACGGCTGTCGTTGAAGGATGTACCAAAGCTTACTACAAGAATCTCGTTCTCGCCGATATCATCCTGGTTTCTCGGATCATCCTTTGAAGCATCGCCTGTATCTCTGCCGAAATAGTCAGGATCAGCATTTTCTCCCTCTACAAGCTCCTTCTGTGCGTCTGTGAGCTTGTCCCAGGCCTCCTTAGCCTCCTTGCACTGCTTGTCTGTATCATCTGTTCTCTCCTGCACGTAGATTGCATCGATTAAATCTGCCACATGCATTGCTGCCTCCTGATCTGCGTTTGCGCTTGTCTCACTCTCTGAAGTCTTAGATGCCTGTGTATCATTCTTTGCATCATCTGCATTGCTGCCACAGCCGGTCACTGCTGTCATAGCCATAACTGCTGCCATCAGTACTACTACTAATTTCTTTTTCATGTTTTCTCCTTTTCATTCTCCTTGCAGCTATTAAGCTGCACATGTTTTAAATATGTAAGACGAAAACATTTAAAGCGTCAAAAATAAAAGCTCTTTGTACTATTATGTCAAAGAGCTATACATGTCAAAATCCTTCTAACACAGACTATACGGCTATCATAACCTTGTCTGTAATTATAATTATTTCATCACGTACAGCCAGTTACTCGTGGCTTGAAACACTATTGTTTCCGTACAACACAAAGGCAGGTATCCCGGCTTATATATCATTGCTTCGGCCGTCTTCCCGGTTGCCCAGTGACTTATTGGCCGTCACTCCTTAATTACGGTGACGAGTTCGTACAGGATTTGCACCTGTTTCCCTTTTCACCGGAGCCAGCTTCACATCGCCTGTCATAAATCAGATTCAAATGCTTGTCTGCTCCGACACCTTTATGCTACATATTCAGTTTCTTCGTGCGTTGCTTACGCAATCGCTTGGATTATTATATTACAACTTGTAACATTATTCAACAGATTTTTATCAGACGCTTTACAGACACATTTACAAAAGCGGTGCAAAAAGCTGCAAAATACTCTGCAGCAGCCTGCCTGCAAATGAGATATCATTTGTGCTTTCCTCATACACCTCCTCTGAAACCGCAAACGTCTCTATCGCATCCTCTTTTATTTTTCCGATGCACTGAGTCCTGTACATGTATACAAAATCCTCAAAATTCCAGTACATGCTCCTGAAATCCAGATTGCATGTGCCAACTATCGCAGTATCATCATCTGCCACTATACACTTAGAGTGTATAAAGCCGGGTGTGTATAGATATATCCTTACCCCCGCCTCGATAAGAGGTCTGAAATTGGCTTTTGTCTGCAGATAAATGAGCTTTTTATCGGGAATCTTAGGTACAACAATACGCACATCAACACCTGACCTGGCTGCCGATATCATAGCATGTGACAGCTCCGTTCCAAGTATCAGATACGGTGTAAAAATATAAACATATTTTTTAGCTCTTGAGATGATACTCACATAAAGATTCTCTCCTACATCATCATGCTCAAGTGGAGAATCGCAAAACGGCTGGACAAAACCGCTTTTCTCTGACTGGCTGAAGGTATTGTGTGGATTCAGATATTCATCATGCACAGCATTGTCCTTATTGATATAATTCCACATCTCAAGGAACATCGTCGTGAAACTGTTTACACACTCTCCCTCCACACGGATACCGGCATCCTTCCAGTAACCAAACCTGATTTTTTTGTTGATATACTCATCTGCTATATTGTAACCACCGGTATGCGCCACACGTCCGTCTATCACCAGTATCTTCCTATGATCCCTGTCATTCATAATTACTGAAAGCATGGGCTTATATGGATTGAAGCGTCTGGTCTGTATTCCGATGCTCTCCATCTCCTTTATAAAATGCGGCGGAATGGCATTTATGCTGCCAAAATCATCATATATGATTCTCACCACAACTCCATGCTTTACCTTTTCTTTGAGTATATCAAGTATCTGATCAAGCATAACGCCACTGCCGATTATGAAATACTCCATAAAGATAAACTTTTCAGCTGACCTTAAATCTTTTAAAATGCTCTCAAAAGCCTCCTCACCTGATTTAAAGTACTCTGTGCAGTCCTCCGCATACAGTGGATATTTCTGATTTTGAGTGATAAGCCTGCTCTGTCTGTATGCATCCATGTCTGTCAGTCTGAGTGTCTCATTTAGCAGCTCGTTTTCAGGCCGAAGCGGCGCATATGCTTCCACAATTCTTGCCATTCTTTTCTGTGTCTTCGACGTAAGCTCCGGTCTTCCGAAAAAGAAATAGCACGGAATACCAACGATTGGAACACTCAGTATCAAAAATATCCATGACATTTTTATATACATTTTCATCCGCCTGTTGACAATATAAAGCGAAAGCAATATGGCCGCCACATACAGCAGATCCTGAAACACCCTGCTGGCAACAGATGCCGTATAAAACAAAAAGAACCACCATATCATCTGTATGATTATTATTGTTGAAACGATAAATAGCTTTGAAAGCAGTTTTTGTAATATTTTCCTCATCTAAGCCCTACCATGAAATTACAATTATACAACCTAATATTTCCTATATTATCTATAATAAATCTCTAATACATATTATAATATTCCCACCAATTTATCAACATTTATAATCCCCCACGAGCCTTTGTGACTATCCCCTGCCCTGTCACATGTATTATACAGGGCTAGCTTAACCGCCTCCGGTCTCATATTTGGATTTTTTTCCAATAAAAGTGCTATGGCACCTGACACAATCGGTGTAGCCATTGAAGTACCTGTTTTTCTTACATATGTGCCATCCCTCGTTCCAAGGCTTATGATATCATGCCCGGGAGCCAGAATCTCAGGCTTTACAATACAACAGTCGGTAGGACCTTTGCCACTTCTTATATCATCAAAGCTTCCGACTGTTATTATTTTTCTTGAAATTCCCGGCACAGTTACAGAAAACGGTGCCGGGCCGTAGTTGCCCGCTGCCGCAACAACTACCACTCCCATATCCCACAATTCATCTATCAGCTTCAATATCTTAACACGCTCTGCTGTATCAGAACATGGCAGATATCCTACAGAGAAGTTGAGTATTTTTATATTAAGTCTGACACAGTTTTCTTTTATATACTTAAGTGCACGAATTGAATCCGATGTCTGCCCCATGCCAAGATAATCAAGCACCTTAAACACATATAGTCCTGCCCCCGGAGCCATGCCTATATCTGCAGCCGATAATATACCGCACACATGTGTACCATGCCCGTTATCGTCATAACATGTCTCCTTTCCACCCACAAAATCCATAAAGTGCTTTATACACCCATCAAGCTGTTTGTGTTTAAACACCCCCGTATCAAGCACTGCTATATTGACATTTTTACCACTATATCCATTTTTATATACCAGATTTGCATTTATACTATATTTCGCATTTTTCATTATTATTTTATTTTTTAATTTAGTATATGATTCGTTTTCACAATATGACACAGACGCACCTGTTTTGCCTTACATCATATCACCTTACTATAATTTCATATATTAAAAGGACTGCACCTGCGTGCAGCCCTTTACTTGGATATTATTGTGATACTTTAACGTATATTAATTAATCCTCTTTTACATCCTTCATAGAGAAGCTTATTCTTCCCATCTTGTCCTTGCCAAGGCAAACAACCTTTACCTTGTCTCCAAGTGTGAGTACATCCTCTACTCTGTTGATTCTCTCTTTTGCAATCTTAGAAATGTGAACCATTCCCTCTTTACCAGGAGCAAATTCGATGAAAGCACCGAACTCCTTGATGCTTACAACTGTTCCCTCAAGGATCTGTCCCTGCTCAAAATCAGTTGTGATAATCTTAATCATGTCGATTGCCTTTGCAATCATCTCTTTATCTGTTCCGCAAACTGAAACAGCGCCATCATCTGTGATATCGATCTTGACACCGGTTCTGTCGATAATCTCGTTGATTGTCTTACCCTTCTGTCCGACAACATCACCAATCTTTGATGGATCGATTGTAATCTGCTCAATCTTTGGAGCCCACTCATTTACTTCTTTTCTAGGCTCAGCGATTGCCTTGCTCATGACCTCATCCATGATGTAGAGACGTGCCTCACGTGTTCTCGCGATTGCCTCCTCAACGATAGGTCTTGTAAGTCCGTGAATCTTGATATCCATCTGGATAGCTGTAATACCCTTATGTGTACCTGTTACCTTGAAATCCATATCTCCGAAAAAATCCTCAAGACCCTGGATATCTGTAAGTACAAGGAAATCATCATCTGTATCGCCTGTTACAAGTCCGCATGAGATTCCGGCAACCATAGCCTTAATCGGAACGCCTGCAGCCATAAGTGACATACATGATGCACATGTTGAAGCCATTGATGTAGAGCCGTTTGACTCAAATGTCTCAGATACGGCACGGATAGTATATGGGAACTCCTCAATGCTTGGAAGTACAGGAACAAGTGCCTTCTCAGCAAGTGCTCCGTGTCCAATCTCACGACGTCCCGGTCCACGTGATACCTTTGTCTCTCCTACAGAGTATGCAGGGAAGTTATAGTGATGCATATATCTCTTTGTTGTGATATTTGCATCAAGTCCGTCGATTTTCTGAATCTCTGATAAAGGAGCAAGTGTTACAACATCACAAATCTGTGTCTGTCCACGGGTAAACATTGCAGAGCCGTGAACTCTAGGAATCAAATCAACCTCTGCTGCAAGTGGTCTGATCTGGTTGATTGCACGGCCGTCCGGACGCTTATGATCCTTTAAAATCATCTTTCTGACAGTCTTCTTCTGATACTGGTAAATAGCCTCACCAAGTACTGCAAGGTACTCCTCATTGTCAGCGAAAGCTTCCTCTAACTGCTCTGTGATAGCTCTTATATTTTCCTCACGCTTCTGCTTCTCATCTGTGAATACTGCCTCCTCCATCTGCTCAGGAGTAACAATTTTCTTGATATCCTCGAACATCTGCTCAGGAATAGCACAACTCTCATACTCATGCTTTGGCTTGCCAATCTCATCACGGATCTGATCCATGAATGCGATAACTGTCTGGTTGATATCGTGGCACTTGTAGATTGCCTCAATCATCTGATCCTCAGGAATCTCATTGGCTCCTGCTTCAATCATGATGACTTTTTCCTTTGTAGAAGCAACTGTGAGCTGTAAATCGCCCTCATCCCACTGCTTCTGTGAAGGGTTTACGATAAACTCTCCATCAACAAGTCCCATCTGTGTCATGGCACATGGTCCGTCAAACGGAATATCTGATATATGAACAGCAAGAGCTGTACCGATCATTGCAACTATCTCAGGACGGCACTCAGGATCCACTGACATGACAAGGTTGTTTAATGTAACATCATTTCTGTAATCCTTTGGGAAAAGAGGTCTCATTGGACGGTCAATTACACGATCTGTAAGGATGGCGTTCTCAGATGCCTTTCCCTCACGCTTGTTAAAACCACCCGGAATTTTTCCTACAGAGTACATCTTCTCCTCGAACTCAACGCTGAGTGGGAAGAAATCCACACCGTCACGTGGCTTGTCAGATGCTGTAGCTGTTGAAAGGACTGTTGTATCACCATACTTGATAAAAACAGATCCGTTTGCCTGAGCTGCTACTCTTCCGATATCTACAGTAAGAGTCCTGCCGGCAAGTTCCATTGAATAACTTTTGTACATATTAATTCTCCTTAAAATTCTTTTGCAGAAGTGTATTCCTCTTCCGAAACTACTAAACAATACATGTACACTCATGCACTCTTTAGTGGTCTCGGCTTACTTCTGCTTTTCAAAAAACAATAATAAAAACAATAATAGAGCGGAATAATAATTACTCCGCTCTAAAGAAAATACTATTTTCTGAGTCCTAAACGCTCGATAAGTGAACGATATCTCTCGATATCAATCTCCTTAAGGTATGCAAGTAATCCACGTCTCTGACCGATCATCTTTAACATTCCTCTTCTTGAGTGATGATCCTTTGGGTTCTGTTTGAAATGCTCAGTTAACTCTGCGATTCTTGCTGAAAGAATTGCAATCTGAACCTCTGGTGAACCTGTGTCATTTGGTGTTCTACCGTACTCTGCGATAATAGCCTGTTTCTTTTCCTTTGCGATCATTGTTGATCCTCCTTATATTATAATGCGCCCTGATAACTGTATGATGCTCAGCAATAGGTCGGAGTGTCCAACTACCGAACATGGGCAAAACCATACCTATGCAGTATAGCATAGTAAGCATTTGTTGTAAACTGTTTTTTTTATTAATCCGGCAAATATCTTGTGACACAAATCGGATTTCTGTAATATGCATTTGAAACCTTGATTCCATCACGCTTGTTGCTGGCATGTACAATCTGTCCGTTTCCGATATAAATTGCAACATGTGAGATACTCCTTCCACTTCCGTAGAAGAATAAATCTCCCGGCTTTGCTTCAGATGCACTGATTTTTGTGCCGTATGAAGGCTGTGCTTTTGATGAATGCGGTAATGAGATTCCATACTTTCCAAGAATTCTCATTGTGAAGCCTGAGCAGTCAACTCCATTCTCAAGGCTTGTACCACCCCACACATATCTGTTTCCGACAAACTGTAACGCATACGATACAACAGATGTCCTTACATCTGATACACCGTCACCATACTTCACCTGCTCTATTGTCTTTGCTGTAGGAAGTGCCTGTGCCAGTGTCACATAATCCTGTGATATATATCCTACCGAATCATCCACACTTATCTCAACCCAGCCGTCAGCGACAGAATTAACTGTGAATGCCTCTGAATTTCCAACCTGTGAAAGCACCGCAGCCTCTGTTGACTTCTCTGCACGCACATTCAGTGTTTCAGTATTTACAGTGGCAACAGTTTTAATCTCCTGTTCTGCAATAGACTCTGCCTCATCTCCTGTTACAAGATACTGCTTGTTTACATATCCTGTCACCTTGCCTGATGTAACCTTGTACCATTCTCCGGCATCCTCAAGAAGCTCACAGGCATTGTGATTGGTAAGTATTCCTACCACTTCACTGTCTGTCGAAGCCTCCTGTCTGATATTTAAGTTTCCGCTGCTGATAACTGACATACCAAGATTTGTGTAACCACAGGTCTGTGCGGCTGTCGGTGTCTGGGATGCCTCATTTGCCTGTTCTGTCTCCTGTGCAGTATCGCCAGCCTGTGCACCCTGAGCAGATGCAGTAACAACATTGCTGTCGTTTTGCGCTACCGATACGTCAGCTCCATAATAGGTAAGAGCCGATGTAACCCCTGCTGTGAGAAGCTCTGTGGCATCTGCCGCATCTGTCAGATTAAGTGCAACACCCGCATTCACTGATCTGTTTTTATTTGCCTCTGCCTTTGTTGTCCTGGCATCCACCGTGCTGCTTGAGCTCATAGATACCGCTCCTATAATAATAGCAAACGCTACAACGCCTGCTGCCTGTCCTAATTTTAACTTGTTTTTCATATAGCCTCCGATTCATGCTATCGATAATCCACGGTTACGAGTATATCATAAATTGTTAAAATGTCAATATTTCTTTGTAACATTTCTGTAATATTTGTCATTTTTTCGTTATTTTGGGTTATTTCGCAAAAAAACAGCCACACTAGAATGTGTGACTGCCTGCATAATTGATTGTATAATTGATATCTGCACTCATCTGGCTCTTTAACGCTTCTATTGAATCAAACTTCATCTCAGGTCTTACGAACTTATGAAGCTCTACCATTATATCCTGTCCGTAAACATCCTGCCCAAAATCTATGATATATGTCTCTGCACCTATTGGATTTTTGCCCTCTATAGTAGGCTTGCATCCTATATTGGTTACACCAAGGTACCAGTTGTCCCTGACAAGAACTCTTGACATATACACTCCCTTTGGTGGAAGCAGCTTATCGTGCGGCACTGAAAGGTTGACTGTCGGAATGCCAATAGTCCTGCCTAGTGCTCTGCCATGCACTACTCTTCCTTTTATAAAAAAGGGATATCCCAGCAGTTCATTTGCCTTTTTAATATGTCCTGCCGCAATCTCCTCGCGGATATAGGTACTGCTTATATCCCTGTCTCCATCCTTTATCTTGTCCACCACCATAAGCTCGTATCCAAGCTCTCCTGCCATCGCAGAAAGCAGCCGATGGTCTCCTGCCCTGTTGTGCCCGAAACGGAAATCATCTCCGACAATGATACACTTGACATTAAGACTTTTAACTATCCATCTGACAAACGCATCCGCCTCCATCGTCATCACCTGTGGCACAAACGGACACTCTATCAGATAGTCAATACCTGATTTTTCAAACACATACTCTTTTTCATCGTTTGTGATTATAACCTTTGACTCAACGCCAAGTACCTCCGATTTGGGAGGAATGTCAAACGTAAATATGATGCGCTTGTAGCCATGCAGATTGCTCTGTTCAATTTGCTTTTCCATCAGAAATTCATGTCCTCTGTGAAGCCCGTCAAACTTTCCAAACGAGATGACGGACGGCTCCTTGACATGAAAATCCAGAGTTTTGCTTATATATTCCATAATATCTGTATACTATTCTATTCCATAAAAATCTTAACCGGCTTAAACTCACCGGTTTCATCAAGATACGAATACACCCCGACAAATATGCCCTCATGATTGTATACTCTGTATCTTATATCAGAGTCAGCACTGTGTTTTAAATAATCCGTAAGCACTGCCGGAATTTTATTTCCATTTCTGACAAGCTTATCGGCATCTGAAGCAGTATGCACTGCCGGCAGATTTTCGAATACTCCGTCAACAGGCATCACCATATCAAAGCAGCCCTCATCCACCTTTGACTGAATCTGTGAAAGTGTAAGTGCATGCTCTAAGTCAAAGCCTGCTACCCTTACTCTAAGCAGTGACTTCATGCAGCCATGGCAGCCCAGCCTCTCTCCGATGTCATTGCACAGCGTCCTGATATATGTGCCCTTTGAGCAGTGCACCGTCATCGTAATCTCAGGCAAATCAATGCTTTCAACCTTGATATCAAACACCTCGATATCCCTGGCTTTTCTCTCTATTACCTTGCCCTCTCTGGCAAGCTCATAGAGCTTTTTCCCATTGACCTTTAAAGCCGAGTACATAGGCGGCACCTGCTTTTGCCTGCCAACAAACTGTGATATAACATCATACACCGCCTGCTCAGTCACATTGACCTTAGCCTGATTTAAGACCTGCCCTGTAATATCCTGTGTATCTGTCTCCTGTCCCAAAAGCAGCACAGCTTTATAGACCTTGTCCTTATCTGTCAAAAGGTCACACACTCTGGTTGCCTTTCCAAGGCAGACAGGAAGGACGCCTTGCGCATCAGGATCAAGTGTACCTGTATGACCAATCTTCTTCTGGTGGAATATGCCTCGAAGCTTTGCCACAACGTCAAAGCTTGTATAGCCCTTTTCCTTGTATACATTGATTATTCCATTAACCATCTGCCCAAGAATCTCTCCCTAAATATTATCCTTAATTGCCGTAAGGATTCGGTCTGTTGCCACCTCAAGCGGTCCGTCAATCGTAAATCCGGCGGCCTTTACATGTCCTCCTCCGTCAAATACCGACGCAACCTTTGCCACATCGTAATCACCGTTTACGCGCAGGCTGCCCTTGTAGGTACCATCCTCATTTTCGTAGAGAAATACAGCAACCTTTATATCCTTTGTTACGCGCAGCTGATTTACAATACCGTCGAGATGCTTTGGAAGTACGTTGTACTTCTCCATCTCAGCACGCGATACTGCAGACAATATAACATCACCATTCAGATACAAAGCAGCATTCAAAAGTGCCTGCCCCATAATCTTGTTCTGGGCAAATGTCTTTGTATAAAATGTATCATCGATTATCCTTGAATAATCAATGCCCATCTCCATCAGGGAGCCTGCTATATCCATAGTCTTTTTTGAAGTGCATGAATACTGGAACACGCCTGTATCATGCACCATGCCTGTGTAAATACACTCTGCTATCTGTATTGTGATGCGCTCCTTCGGCAGAAGCTCGAACACCAGCTCACAGGTCGAGCTCGCATCCGGAAAGATGTAATTTGCGTCTGCAAAGGCCCCGTTTGTAACATGATGATCTATGCAAAGTGTCCTTTTTGCAGACTCAAAATACTTAGCTGCACTTCCCAGTCTGCCTGTGTCACTGCAATCACATGCTATGAACAGATCGTATACTGTATCATCCGCATAGCTGCTGTCAATCTCATCTGCTCTTTGCATAAACTTAAAGATGTTTGGGCTTGGCTCTAAATAAAGCCTTGCCTTTATATCAGGATAATAATCCTTTATGTAGTTGTATACAGCAAGTGTTGAGCCGACACAGTCGCCATCCGGTCTCACATGACCGGAAACAGCAACTGATTGTGCATCCTTTAAAATAGAATCAATCTCTGTCATAATCAATCCTCTTTGTTAATCCTCTTTGAGATTTTTTGTTACTTCATCAATCTTTTTAGACATCTCAACACCATACTCTATAGACTGGTCTATGATAAATGTAATGGCAGGTGTATTTCTTAAATTGATGTTCTTTGCGAGAGTTCTGCGTATATATCCCTCCGCTGACTTAAGTCCTGCAAGTGTATCAGCCTGTGATTTCTTGTCACCAAGCACACTGATATAAGCCTTTGCTGTCTTTAAATCAGGTGCCACCTCGACAGCAACAACACTTGTCATGGGATTGATACGCGGATCCTTTATCTCACCGCGTATGATATTTGACAGTTCACGCATTACCTCTTCGTTGATACGAATATTTTTTATGCTGTTCTTTCTCATATAATCCCGCTTTCTTTTTATATTAAACTGTAACTATCCGAATAGTTACATTAATTCATGATAACAAATATATGATTATCTCGGAACCTCTACCATCTTGTAGGCTTCTACAATATCTAATTCCTGAATATCATTAAATCCGTCAAATACAAGACCACACTCATAGCCTGTCTTGACCTCCTTGACGTCATCCTTGAATCTCTTGAGTGAAGCAAGGTCTCCCTCGAATATCTGCTCACCCTCTCTGCTGATTCTGACACGGCAGCCTCTCTCCATAAATCCGTCAAGCACATATGAACCTGCAATGTTTCCAACGCCTGAAGCCTTGAAAATCTGTCTGATTTCCGCATGTCCGATAACCTTCTCCTCAAATACAGGATCAAGCATACCCTTCATGGCAGCAGATACATCCTCGATCGCATTGTAGATGACCTTGTAAAGTCTGATATCTACGCCCTCACGGTCTGCTGTAGCCTTGGCAACAGGATCCGGTCTGACGTTAAAGCCAATGATGATTGCATTTGATGCTGATGCAAGGATAACATCTGACTCGTTGATGGCACCAACGCCGCCATGGATGACCTTGACCACAACCTCCTCATTTGAAAGCTTGACAAGACTCTGCTTAACAGCTTCAACTGAACCCTGTACATCTGCCTTTACGATGATATCAAGCTCCTTCATATTGCCGGACTGAATCTGTGAGAACAGATCATCAAGTGACATCTTTGCCTTTGTATCCTCAATGAGCTTATTCTTTTCCTCTGAAATATATGTGTCAGAGAATGCCTTTGCCTCCTTCTCTGAATCACATGCCACAAATGTCTCTCCTGCTGAAGGCACACTGTTTAGTCCAAGTATCTCTACAGGTGTAGAAGGCTTAGCCTCCTTTACTCTGCGGCCCTTGTCATCAATCATGGCTCTTACCTTACCATAGCTGCTTCCGCATGCGATAGGATCTCCGACATGGAGTGTTCCTTTTTGTACAAGCACTGTGGCAACCGCACCACGGCCTTTATCAAGCTGTGCTTCAATTACGAGACCTCTTGCGTTTCTATCAGGATTAGCCTTGAGCTCGAGCACCTCTGCTGTGAGAAGAATCATCTCAAGGAGATTGTCGATACCCTCCTTAGTATGTGCAGATACAGGACAGAATATTGTGCTTCCACCCCAATCCTCCGGGATAAGCTCATACTCTGAGAGCTCCTGCTTAACCTTGTCGATATTGGCACTTGGCTTATCTATCTTGTTGACTGCAACGATAATCTCAACACCTGCTGCCTTTGCATGGTTTATTGCCTCAACAGTCTGCGGCATTACACCATCATCTGCAGCAACAACAAGGATTGCGATATCAGTAGAGTTTGCACCACGCATACGCATTGCTGTAAATGCCTCATGTCCCGGTGTATCAAGGAATGTGATGTTCTGGCCATTGATTGATACAACAGATGCACCAATGTGCTGTGTAATACCACCTGCCTCACGGTCTGTAACACGTGTCTGTCTGATGGCATCAAGCAGTGATGTCTTACCATGATCTACGTGACCCATTACGCAGACTACAGGTGGACGAGGAACCATCTTGCTCTCATCCTCTTCATCCTCCTTGAGAAGCTCTGCAATCACATCGACTTTCTCCTCTTCCTCACATATGAAATTGAACTCTAAAGCAATCTCCTCAGCAGCTGCAAAATCGACCTCAGAGTTAACTGTTACCATCTCGCCCTTCATGAAAAGCTTCTTTACGATGGCTGAAGGCTGAACCTTCATCTTATCAGCTAAGTCCCTTATTGTAATCTTCTCCGGAAGAGAAATTGTCTTAATCTCGTTCTCATCCTCTTTTGGCTGTGCCTTCGGCTGCTGTGGCTTTTTCTTACCGCCGTGCTTCTCGAGATTGATGTAATTCTCCTGCTTCTTTCCGAGCTTATCCTGCTTCTGGCTCTGATTGTGATTATGCTTATTCTTTCTATCGTTGCCTCTGTCGCGGCTCTCCTTTCCTCTTACATCATCAGGAGCTGCAACTGCAACTGTTTCTTTTCTGAAACGATTTCTGTCATCACCTCTGCTGCCTGTTCTATCGTTATTTCTGTCATTGCTCCTGCTTCTGTCATTGCTTCTGCTTCTGTCATTGCTTCTGCTTCTGTCATTATTTCTGTCACCCTCTGCAGGACGTCTGGAGTCATTTCTGAAGCCTCTGTTATTGTCTCTATTATTGTCTCTGCTGTTATCTCGGTTATTGTTGTCGCGATTGTTTGTTCTTCTATCGCTGTTTCTGTCCGTATTTCTGCTTCTGTCGGCATTTCTGTCAGTGTTTCTGTTGTTGATTCTGTCGCCATTGTCCTGACGTCTGTCGCTTCTTCTATCAGCGTCAGCCTGACGTGCCGGACGCGAATTGGTTACCTTCATATCTGCATACGGATCCGCTGTACGCTCACTTATAGGGCGCATAGCTCTCTCTCCGACAGGTCTTGGCTTAATAATGCTGTGCTGCTCAGGACGTGATGACTGATTATCGCGTCTGCCATTGCCATTCCTGCGCTGCGAACTGTTATTTCCATTATTTCCGCTGCCGTTTCCACCATTTGTCTTCCTACCCTGCTTACTGTACTGGGCATTGAAAACAGCTGTGATGCTTGCCTTTTTCTTTGGTCTGTCGGCTGCCTTAGCCTCATCCTTTTTAGTTTCTTCCTTCTTAGGTGCATCTTTTTTTACTTCTGTTTTTGCGTACTTCTTTCGTACAATTTGCTGTGCCTCCTCCTCAAGACCGCTCTGCACATTTTTGACAGCAAACTGTGTGCCGTTTAATGTGTCTATGACGTCCTGCGACTTTATATTTAATTCTTTTGCAAGTTCATGAACTCTCATTTTTGCCATATATCTATTTTCCTCCATTATTCAGTTTTATTCGGCTGCAGCTTTTTTATCACTGCATTTGCAAGGTTTTCATCCGTTACTGCAAGGGAAGCGCGAAACTCTTTGCCTATTGCATTCCCTAACCCCACCTTGTCACTATAAAAATAAATCGGAACCTCATAGAAAGCAGTCATATCCGAAAAATGCTTCTTTGTGTTGTCTGATGAATCATCTGCAACTATCACTAAAAATGCCTTTCCTGTCTTTACAGCTTTCTCGGTAGAAAACTCTCCGCTAACCACATTGCCTGACTTTGCTGCTAATCCCAGCATAGAAAGTACTCTATCTGTCAATTTGGTTCATCTCCTTTTCAAGCTCCTCATATACCTGTTCTGATACACTAACACCAAGGGAACGCTCAAGTGCCTTTGTCTTTTTAGCCTTTTTAAAGCATTCAAGGCTCTTACATATATAAGCTCCCCTGCCGTTTTTCTTGCCGGTGTCATCGAGAATTATGTCGCCCTCCGCAGTCTTTACCACGCGAATAAGTGACTTCTTTTCCTTCATCTCCTGACAGCCTACGCATTTGCGCATTGGAATCTTTTTATTTGCCATTACTGCTCATCACCACTATCTGCCGCATCATTTTCTGTACCTGCTGCTTCGTTCTCGTCAGCCTCTGTATCTAAAGCCTCTGTCTGTACATCTGCCTGTTCTGTATCAGCTAATCTCTCGTTCTCAGCAAGCTCATCATCCGAATAATCATAATCGTCATCATAATCATCCTCTTCATAGTCATTCTCATAATCCATGAAGTCCCCTGACTCTCTGGCCTGTGTCTCGCTCTTGATATCAATCTTGAAGCCTGTAAGTCTTGCTGCAAGTCTTGCATTCTGTCCTTCCTTACCGATTGCAAGTGAAAGCTGATAATCCGGAACAACAACCTTTGCTGATTTCTCATCTGCATCTGCGATAACAGAGATAACCTTTGCAGGGCTAAGTGCGTTCTGGATAAGTATTGCCGGATTCTCATCCCATGTGATGATATCGATTTTCTCACCGCGAAGCTCATTTACGATAGCATTTACTCTGGCACCATTCATACCTACACATGCTCCTACAGGGTCTACGTTTGGATCATTTGACCATACTGCAATCTTTGTTCTGCTTCCGGCCTCACGTGAAATAGCCTTTATCTCAACTATGCCCTCTTTAACCTCTGTAACCTCTGACTCGAAAAGTCTCTTCACAAGCTCAGGATGTGTTCTTGAAACAAGAATCTTTGGTCCCTTTGATGTGGACTTAACCTCAAGGATATATACCTTGATACGCTCTGTAGGCTTGAATACCTCACCCTTTATCTGCTCACTCTCAGTCAGAAGTGCATCTGCCTTACCTAAATTGATGCTGACATTCTTTCCGATGTATCTTTGAACAACACCTGTCACAACATCCTTTTCCTTGCTGTTGTACTCGTCAAATATTACCTTTCTCTCCTCCTCGCGGATTTTCTGAAGGATAACATTCTTTGCGTTCTGTGTAGCGATACGTCCGAATTCCTTTGACTTAACCTCAACTCTCACGATATCTCCAAGCTGATAGTTACCGTTTACCTTGTGCGCATCTGCTAAGGAAATCTCCTCAACTGGATCCTCAACCGTATCTACAACCGTCTTCTCCTGGTAGCATGAGAAAGCACATGTCTCAGGATCTATTTCTACCTTTACATTGTCTGATTTACCAAAATGGTTCTTGCAGGCAGTCACAAGAGAGTTCTCAATTGCCTCAAGTAAAGTTTCTTTACTGATGTTTTTCTCCTGCTCTAATATATTTAACGCTTCTAATAACTCATTGCTCATTATTTTTTCCTCCTATTTGTGTTATCGTGCGCTTTAATTAAAAATCCAATGCCTGACGTATAAGCGCAATGTCACTCTTATTGAATGTAGTCTCATTGCCGTCTTCATCGGTTATTGTCACTGTATCTTTATCATAGGCTTTAAGCAGACCATAAAATTCCTTTGATTTGTTGATAGCCCTGTATGTGCGAATCTCTATCTCCTTATTCATATTGCGCACATAGTCCTTTTCCTTCTTGAGAGGTCTTCCAAGCCCCGGCGAGCTGACCTCGAAGGTGTACGAATCAGGAATATAGTCCTCTCTGTCGAGAATCTCATTCATCTGCCTTGCAACCACTTCACAGTCATCAACAGTTATGCCACCCTCCTTATCGATATATGCTCTCAGGTAGTTCATGCCGCCTTCCTTAACATACTCGACATCAACAAGCTCAAAATTCATGCTGTCAAGAATTGGTTGTATAAAATTCTCCGTCTTTGCCTCATATACACTTGCCTTTGACATTTTATCACCTCTCTTTTTTATATTTGTAACTATTCAGAATTGTTCCAAGTGGTTCTGAATAGCTGCCTGATGTTTATAAACGTGAATTGAGAGAGGACTTTTGCCCTCTCTCAATCTAGTCAACGTTGTTATCATAGGTATAATAGCACTATCAGAAAAAAAAATCAAGTTTTTTTAAAAAAAGTACTTGCTTTTTTTGAAACTCCATGATAGTATAATACACGGTTCGTTGGTCAAGCGGTTAAGACGCCGCCCTCTCACGGCGGAAACACGGGTTCGATTCCCGTACGGACTGCTCACTGATATTTATTTAATTAAATACAGCCCAACCCGAAAGCATCGCATTTATGCGATGTTTTTTTATTGTTGTTGACACCGGACGCTATGATAAATATTTCTGCCTTAAAGTAAAATTGCCTTGGAGCGTATTCTGTTTACTACAGAATGCTCCAAGGCATAAATAATTTAAGTATAAGCCTGAATTAAAAATTAGTCATAATTAATCATCATATCCGTTAGGATTGTTCTTCTGCCATCTCCATGAGTCGGCACACATCTCCTTAATACCATACTGCGCTTCCCAGCCGAGCTCTCTCTTGGCCTTTGATGGGTCACAGTAGCATGTAGCAATATCGCCAGGTCTTCTAGGCTTTATTGTATAAGGAATCTTAACACCTGTTGCAGCCTCGAAATTTTTTACGATATCAAGCACGCTGTAGCCATGTCCTGTTCCAAGATTGTAGATGCAAAGACCTGCATTCTCCTCAATTTTCTTTAAAGCCTTGACATGTCCAACCGCAAGGTCAACTACATGGATGTAATCTCTCACACCTGTTCCGTCAGGAGTATCATAGTCATCTCCGAATACTCCAAGCTCTTTGAGCTTGCCTACTGCCACCTGTGTGATGTAAGGCATGAGGTTGTTTGGAATACCGTTTGGATTCTCACCCATTGTACCACTCTTATGAGCTCCGATTGGATTGAAGTAACGAAGAAGAATAACATTCCACTCATTATCTGCCTTGTAGATATCCATAAGTATCTGTTCAAGCATAGACTTTGTCCAGCCATATGGGTTTGTACACTGTCCCTTTGGACACTCCTCTGTGATAGGAATCTGTGCAGGATCTCCGTATACTGTAGCTGATGAAGAGAAAATGATGCTCTTGCAGCCATTCTGTCTCATCACATCAACAAGTGTAAGTGTTCCTGCAATATTATTGTTATAGTACTCCCAAGGCTTTGCCACAGACTCTCCTACTGCTTTGAGTCCTGCAAAGTGAATACAGCTATCTATCTTTTCTTCCTTAAAAATCTTATTTAAGATGTCTCTGTCAAGGATATCTCCCTTATAGAACTTTACTTCTTTGCCTGTAAGAGCCTTAACTCTGTCAAGTGACTTCTCAGATGAATTCGAAAGATTGTCAAGTACTACAACATCGTAGCCTGCATCAAGAAGCTCCACACATGTGTGGCTTCCGATATATCCGGCTCCACCAGTAACTAAAATTGCCATAATAAATATCTCCTTTTCATTTTTGTTAAATTTATTGTAGCGCATTTGCTCATTTTTGTATAGAATAAAATGTAGAAGAAATATGTAAAAATGTTGTAAAGGTAGTCAATATGAACAATAAATACAAAAATTCCTATATCGTAAAAGAAAAAGAGCTTGTATCTCTGTCCGTATATAACGTAGGCTTCCAGAGCTGTGATAGCCTGTATCAGTGGGGACCCGGTATCAGAGACCATTATCTGATTCACTATATCATAAGCGGTAAAGGCCGCTACACTGTAAATGGCAGTGTTCACACATTAACTCCCGGCGATGCGTTTCTCGTATATCCAAATACCGAAGTGATTTATCAGGCTGATGCAGAAGATCCTTGGGAATATACCTGGGTAGGCTTTACAGGCAGCGATGCTGCAACCATTTTAAGAGCCACTGATTTCACAAAAGCGCATCCATACATACACAGTGTATCAAACGGAAACGAAATCAAAAGACAGCTCATGCATATATACGACGCCAGAGGCACAGAATTTGAAAATGCACTCGAAATGACCGGGCGACTCTACACCACCCTCGCTCTTTTTGTCAGTGCCGCCACATCAAAGCCACCTCAAAACAGTGCAAACTCCTATGTACAAAAGGGCATCGAATACATCTCCGCCAACTATTCATACCCTATCACCGTTGAGGATATTGCATCATATATAGGCTTAAGCCGAAGCCACCTGTTCCGTTCCTTCCAGAGTATCCTCGGTGTATCGCCAAAGGAATATCTGACCGATTTCAGAATCAAACAGGCATGCTATCTGCTTAAACACTCCTCATTGTCCATCACAGCAATTGCAGGCTCTATAGGGTTTGATAACAGCCTTTATTTTTCAAAGACCTTTCATAAAATAAAAGGCCTTTCGCCTAAGGAGTATCGCAGTAAATACAAAAAAGCTCAAGAATGAAAAAAGCTGCCGGGCTTCACATGAAGCCCGGCAGCTTTTTTCATATATCTCTTTATGCTAAACTAAGCAAGCTTAGATTTAGCAACCTCTACTAATTTAGCAAATCCTGCTGCATCTGTAACAGCCATATCAGCTAATACCTTACGGTTAAGGTCAACGTTTGCTAACTTTAAGCCGTGCATGAACTGGCTGTATGAAAGTCCGTTGAGACGAGCTGCTGCGTTGATACGGGCAATCCATAACTGACGGAACTGTCTCTTTCTCTCTTTACGTCCAGCGTATGAGCTTGTAAGTGCTCTCATAACTGACTGCTTTGCTACTCTATACTGCTTAGATCTAGCGCCTCTGTAACCCTTTGCTAACTTTAATGTTCTGTTATGTCTTTTCTTAGCGCCTAAACCGCCTTTAACTCTTGCCATTTGTTGATTCCTCCTTAACTAATACTACCGATTACATGTATGGTAAAATCTTCTTCATATTCTTAACATTTGTCTCATCTGTCATTGTTGCTTTTCTGAGATTTCTCTTTGTCTTTGTTGTTTTCTTAGTTAAGATATGTCTCTTGTAGGCTTTATTTCTTTTTAACTTTCCTGTTCCTGTAACTTTGAAACGTTTTGCAGCTGCTCTGCTTGTTTTCATTTTTGGCATTGTGTGTTCCTCCTTAAATTGTTATCTCTTTTCTGCCAGCACCATACCGATGCTTCTTCCTTCAACCTTCGGTGCTTTCTCCACTACCGCTACATCTGAAAGATTCTCAGCTATATCATCAAGGATATGTTTGCTTGCATTCATATGAGCCATCTCACGTCCCCTGAATCTGAGTGTGATCTTTACCTTATTTCCTTTTGCAAGGAATTTCTTTGCAGCATTCATCTTGGTATTCAAGTCGTTAGCCTCAATGTTAGGTGAGAGACGAATCTCTTTCAATTCAACGGTCTTCTGCTTTTTCTTTGCATCCTTTTCCTTACGGGCCTGTTCATAACGATACTTACCATAATCAATCACCTTACATACAGGTGGCTTTGCATTTGGTGCTATCTTTACTAAATCAAGTCCTGCCTCGTCTGCAATCTTTTGAGCTTCTCTTGAAGAAACAATTCCTAACTGCTCTCCATCCGCTCCAATCAGTCGAACTTCTCTGTCTCTGATCTGTTCATTAATCATTAATTCGCTAATGGTCTTGTACCTCCATAAAAAATAGTGGATAGGCAGACTATCCACTATACAATCTTCAACACAAATGTTTGAAAATATTAACGCTAAGTCGCTCCATTGCGCTTAGGTGAGAGTGGATACTCTACTTTGTTTTCATACAACTACTAGAATATAGCACAGACAATTTCTGTTGTCAACACTTTTATCTAAATTTCTATAATCTAATATGTACCAAGAATCTTAAGGGCAATTGCCTCTTCCCTTATGCCTCTTAACGCATTCTGCACCGCTGTATCCGTAAAACGTCCTTCAAAATCAACAAAGAACCTGTACTCCCATGCCTTATCAGATATCGGACGAGACTGGATATTTAACATATTGATTCCATTGTATATAAAGTGTGCCAGCATATGATACAGTGCACCACTCTTATGAGGTGTCTCAAAGCATATGCTTATCCTGTCTGCATCTCTGCGGCATACCCTTTTAGCCGACACAATTATAAACCTTGTTGCATTGTTTTTATTGTTCTGTATGCGGCTCTCAAGCACCTGAAGCCCGTATATATCAGCCGAGATATGGCTAGCTATGCCAGCCTGTGTGATATCTCCGTCATCCTTTACCTTCTTTGCAGAAAAAGCTGTATTCCTGACAGCCACCTGGTTAATATCCTTATGCTCATCAAAAAAATCTGAGCACTGCATAAGCGCCTGCGGATGTGAATACACAGTCCTTATATCAGAAATCTTTGCACCCGGAAGTCCCATCAGACTGTGGTCGATGCGTATAATCTGCTCCCCAACTATATAATTGTCGTATTCAACAAGCAGATCATAGTTTTCCGATACAATACCGGCTGAAGAATTCTCTATCGGAAGCACTGCATAATCAGCCTTTCCGCATTTGATATCCTCCATGGCATCCTTCCAGGAATCCACGTTGTAGCCATTACAGTTCTCGCCAAAGTATGTCTTCATTGCAAGCTGTGAGTATGCACCCTCAACTCCCTGAAACACAATCCTTGCATTGGAAAAATCCAGGCTGTCTACCTCAGTAAAGTTTTCCTTCTCCACTATGCCATGCTCAGTCATAAGCTGATACTGCTTCTTTCTACTGGTCGACATAATCTGTTCAAAAAGCTCAACTATACCGTGCTTCAAAAACTCATCATCTGCAAGAGACGATAATTTCTCAAGCTTTTCATCCTCTCTCGTCTTGTCAAAGACCTTTTTGCCGGTGGTTATCTTATACTCGGCAACGTGCTTTGAGATATCCATTCTTTCCTTATATAATCTGACTATTTCACTGTCTATCTCATCGATAGACTCTCTCAATTTCATTAAATCTTCCATTATTGTCTCCTAAAAAAGATATAATAAAATATTATTACAAAATTTATAGAAAGGCAAGTAATCCTTGAAAGATTTATCATATATAGATATAATTCAGTTAATATCTAAGCATAAATCTCATCTACCCTCGGGAGAATTACATGAAAAAAGAACACGCATGATTAATCAACTCATGCGTGTTTTTTATTAATTCATATAAAATTCAAATCTTGATCTGTATATATCACTGCACTTTCCGGTATTCTGGTCTATCGCAATAACAGAAAGCACATTATTTCCCTCAGGAACAGGTATTGGAGCTGTATACTCTGTTGATGCAGCACTCGGATCTGACGAATCCCAGGTATAGTATACCTTGCAATTTTCAGGTACTGTGATTGTAATGTCTGTCTGTGCACCAAATGTACCTCCGTCAGGGTCTATCTCCGGTGCATCCGGCGCCTCAAACTCGATTTCATACTTGGCAGATGCCACCTCGCTTTTGATTCCTCTGTCATCAACCGCCACAGCTGTTATCTCATATGTACCTTCCTTATCCAGGGTGATCGGGCTATAATATCTTTCTCCTCTGGTCAAAGGATTATCCGAATCATATGAATAGTATATTTTGGTATCGCTGTCTGCATCTATAGAAAGCTCAATAGTCTCTCCATACTTGCCACTGCTCTTGCTAAACTGCGGTTTAGATACAGTATAATCCGCAAAAAGCTTTAAAACAGATGCATCCTTAGCACTCTCACGCAGCGCAACAATTGCATCATAATCCTTTTTTGATTCATAAATCGAGATAAGCTTCCTATAAGCCTCTTTGCTCTTTGGATCAATATTGATAATTTCCTGATACAGCACAAGAGCGGCATCATAATCCTTCTTCGACATATATATATCAGCCAAAGCAAATCTGACATCTGTATTATCCGAATCAATCGACAAAGCCTTCTCATAATAAGAAACCGCGGAATTTATATTCCCCGCCGAATAAGCTGCCTTTGCCTGCTTCACCTGATAATCAAATGAATTGTCATGTGATCTGCTTACATTACGTGTAATAGCTGCAATAAGTATTACAATTGCTACAACGCACACTACAGCTGAGATAATAATTATCTTCTTCTGCTGCGCTCTCTTTGCCCTCTGTCCGTCAGACTGCGGCTTCTCACACGGTTGTTTCGTCTGAGACTGCTGCTCACCCGTCTGAGCCTGTCTCACCTGCTGCTTTACAGACTGTGACATTCTGTCCGGTTTTTGTCCGTTCCGCTGACCGGCACTATGAAGCTGTTCCCTCACCGGCTCATCAAACCTGATTGTCCTATCAGACACAGGCTTTACAGTCTTTTGTCCATCAGTTCGCCTGTCATCATTTCCAACCAGATTATCAAGATAATCATCAAATTCGTTGTAATCAGGCACTATCTGAACCGGATGTCCACAGACATCACAGTACAGACTGCCCGCCTTCAATTCATTACCACAATTGGCACATCTCATACATCTAATCCTCTTACTTATTGTCTAATTATCTCTTCATAGCCTCAACACAATTGCTCATGAGCATCGCAATGGTCATAGGACCTACACCGCCCGGTACAGGTGTGATATGTGACGCTTTAGACACAACAGAATCAAAATCCACATCACCACACAGCTTATTTTCAGCATTTCTGTGGATTCCAACATCAATGACAACCGCACCATCCTTCACATATGAAGCATCTATAAACTTAGGCTTTCCTATTGCCACTATAAGTATATCAGCATTTTTACATACATCTTTTAAATCCTTTGTATGTGAATGACATACCGTAACAGTTGCATTCTCCCTAAGCATGAGAAGTGACATAGGCTTGCCGACTATATTGCTTCTGCCAACCACAACACAGCTTTTACCATCAATATCTATATTGCTTCTCTTTAAAAGCTGAATGATACCGGCCGGAGTACACGGCAAAAAACCAGGCTTTCCTATAACCATCGCTCCAACACTCTGTGGACTGAAGCCATCAACATCCTTCTTCGGGTCAATAGCATCAATAACCTTGTCCTCATCGATATGCTTTGGCAGTGGAAGCTGACAGAGAATACCATTTACGGAAACATCAGCATTGAGCTTTTCGATAAGTTTTAATATCTCATCCTCCGTAGTCTCCTCTGCAAGTTCATATGAAAGCGATTTAATTCCGACATACTCACACGCCTTTTTCTTGTTGCGCACATACACTGATGATGCAGGGTCATTTCCGACCTGAATCACCGCAAGGCAGCCCTCGATGCCTTTTTTCTTAAGCTCTGCCACTTCTTCCTTAAGCTCATCCTTAATCTGTGTTGAAATCAATTTTCCGTCTATTAGATTAGCCATATTTCCTCCTAGAATAATCCTGTGATCACACCATTATCATCCACATCAATGCCGTATGCAGCCGGCTTCTTCGAAAGTCCCGGCATAGTCATGATAGAACCGTTTACTGCTACAACAAAGCCTGCACCTGCTGACGCATAAACCTCACGTACGTTGATTTTAAAGCCGCTTGGTCTGCCAAGCTTCTTTGCATCATCAGAAAGCGAATACTGTGTCTTTGCCATACATATTGGAAAATCTCCCATTCCAAGGTCTGTAATCCTCTTAAGTTCTCTCTCTGCTGCCGGAGAATATGTAACACCATCTGCTCCATATATTTCTTTTGCAACAGTTTCAATCTTTTCCTTAAGTGACAGGCTATCATCATAGAGTACTTTGAAATTGCTTTCCTTGTGCTCGATTGTTTCAAGTACCTTGTTGGCAAGGTCAATTCCGCCTTCGCCACCCTTCTCCCATACCTCTGAGAGTGCAAATTCACAGCCTCTTTCCTTACAGAACTGCTCTACAAAATCAGTCTCAGCCTTTGTATCTGTGACAAATGAATTTAATGTGACAACTACAGGCACACCAAACTTGTGAAGATTCTCAATATGCTTCTCAAGATTTACGATTCCAGCCTTAAGTGCATCAAGATTCTCTGATGAAAGCTCATCCTTCGGCACGCCGCCATTATATTTTAATGCTCTGATTGTTGCAACAAGTACAACTGCATCCGGCTTAAGCCCTGCCATACGGCACTTGATATCAAAGAACTTCTCTGCGCCAAGGTCTGCGCCAAAGCCTGCCTCAGTGATAACATAGTCTGCAAGCTTTAATGCTGTCTTTGTGGCACGGACACTGTTACAGCCATGTGCTATATTGGCAAAAGGTCCACCGTGAACTATTGCCGGTGTATGCTCAAGTGTCTGGATAAGGTTCGGCTTTAAGGCATCCTTTAAGAGAGCTGCCATAGAGCCTGTAGCCTGAAGATCATCGGCTGTGACAGGCTTTCCGTCAAAGGTATATGCCACAATAATTCTTCCAAGTCGCTTCTTTAAATCTGCCATATCATCGGCCAGACAGAGTATTGCCATAATTTCAGATGCTACAGTGATGACAAAATGATCTTCTCTGACCATTCCGTCCATCTTGCTTCCAAGACCAACAACGATATTTCTAAGGACACGGTCATTCATATCCATACATCTCTTCCATACAATCTGGCGCGGGTCGATGCCAAGCTCGTTTCCCTGCTGGATATGATTGTCAAGAAGTGCGGCAAGCAGATTGTTCGCAGATGTAATTGCATGAAAATCTCCTGTAAAATGAAGATTTAAATCCTCCATTGGGACAACCTGTGCATATCCGCCACCGGCTGCTCCTCCCTTGATACCAAAGCAAGGTCCTAGTGACGGCTCACGAAGTGCGATAAGTGCTTTCTTCCCAAGGCGTCCAAATGCCTCTCCAAGACCGACGCTTGTGGTTGTCTTTCCCTCTCCTGCAGGAGTCGGGTTTATAGCTGTAACAAGTATGAGCTTTCCGTCAGGATTTTCCTTTGTACGATTGATGAGCTCATCAGAAATCTTTGCCTTATACTTTCCATAAAGCTCTAAGTCATCCTCTTTAATCCCTATAGTTGCTGCTACATCCTTGATTGGAAGCATTGTAGCTTCCTGTGCGATCTGAATATCTGTTTTCATTTTTATTTGCTCCTTTGTGTTAATTATTCTCTAATATAGTATCTAATTCCTCTTTAGTCACCAGAACCTTGCGGGGCTTTGTCCCCTCCTCAGGTCCCACTACACCGGCCTCTTCGAGCTGATCCATGATGCGGGCCGCCCTGTTGAAGCCAATTTTAAGGTATCTTTGAAGCATTCCGATTGAAGCCCGTTCCTTATCTGTGATAATTGACGCTGCCTCCGCAAAGTAAGAGTCCCTGCCATCATCCGTGTTTTCCACATCTGAAATGGTAACGGTTGTATTTGTCGTATCATTCGACAGGCTCTCCATCTTTTGTGCCACATCATTACTGTACTGTGCATTCTCATTATTTTCAATAATAAATTTCACAATATCGGAAACTTCTTTATCTGAAACGAATGCGCCCTGTACTCGAAGGGGCTTCGGAACACCCTGTGGGTCAAATAACATATCTCCCTTTCCAAGGAGCTTTTCCGCACCATTCATATCAAGTATGGTACGACTGTCAACACCGCTTGTAACCGCAAATGCGATACGGCTTGGCATATTCGCCTTGATGAGACCTGTAATAACATTAACAGAAGGCCTCTGTGTAGCTATAATCAGATGTATACCGGCTGCTCTCGCAAGCTGTGCCAGCCTGCATATTGCCTCCTCTACATCCTTTGATGCAACCATCATAAGATCTGCAAGCTCGTCCACTATAATGACAATCTGTGGCATCTTTGGCGGTTTTTCTGTATCCTTGCCATCCATTGCATCAATCATGGCATTGTAACCGTTTATTTCCCTGACACCGCTGTTTGCAAACTTCTCGTATCGGTCTGTCATCTCTGAAACCGCCCAGTTTAATGCTCCTGCAGCTTTTTTAGGATCTGTAACAACCGGAATCATCAGATGAGGTATGCCATTGTATACACTAAGCTCAACCACCTTCGGGTCAATCATAATCAGCTTTACCTCATCCGGCTTTGCCTTGTATAGTATACTCATGATAATTGTATTGATACAAACTGACTTACCTGAGCCGGTAGCACCTGCAATTAAAAGATGTGGCATTTTTGCGATATCCGTAACCTTAACCTTGCCTGCAATATCTTTTCCCACCGCAAAGGTAATCTTTGATTTGGCATTTTTAAATTCTTCAGACTCCACAAGCTCCCTAAAGGAAACAGCAACACTCTGGCTGTTTGGCACTTCGATACCCACAGCGGCTTTTCCCGGAATAGGAGCCTCGATTCGTATATCCGCGGCTGCCAGATTAAGCTTTATATCATCTGCCAGATTCACAATCTTTGATACCTTCACTCCAAGCTCCGGTGTGATTTCAAACCTTGTAACAGCAGGACCGCAGCTTATATTATTCACCTTCGCATTCACCCCAAACACATTAAGAGTCTGTTCAAGCTTTGCCGCCGTCTCACGCAGATGAGCCTGCGAATCACCGGTTTTACCTCTGTCAGGAGCCTTAAGCAGATCAACAGCCGGAAATACATACGGCTTCTGCTGGATTGCATTTTCTGCGTCATTTATCGCTATCTGCTCGCTGACTTTTTCAACCTCTTTGGCAAGCTCATCCTTGTCTGATTTGACCTTTTTCTTACCTGGCTCTACTGCAGGTGGTTTTGTCATTACTGCATCTGCAGCCGGAGCTGATAATTTTGATTGCAGCTCATTATCTTTTTGTATGCCAAAATCATCAGATATATCAGGCTCCACGCAGCCCGATATAGGTATCTGTGACACATGGCTTGCAACTGCTGCCCCCAAGCCGTCCGGTTTCATGCCATTAATCTGCTGCAGGGTCTTTCTGCCAAGCTCATCTGCACTGTCACTATCGGCTGTGCCACCCAAAACCGAAACAGGCTCCGATGCCACACCAAAGTCCGGTGTTTGCACTATTTCCCCTGCATCCCCTGATGTAAGGCTTGTCGTCTTTTTCTCCTTTATTGCAGGTGAACTCGGATAATTCTCTATAGTTATCTCACCAAGCGCATCTGTAGCTGCTGCACCTTGTCCAAATATCCCCACATGCGCTGTATCACTACCTGCCATTCCTGAATTTAGCGCGTTTTCACTGCCATCAATTTTTGTATCAAGTGACACGCCTGTTATCTTATTGTCCATCCTTCGGCCGGCACGCTTATTCCTTCTGCCACCTTTTGCAGCCTCCTTTATGTCGCTGTCTGTATCATCTGAAACTAACCCCTCTCTTGTCTGACGCTCTCTTGACTTATACTGCCGATACTCCTGATATCTCTCATTATTCTCACGCGCTGACTCGTATACCTTTCGGCCGCCGTTTCTCATGCCCTTCATGAATGATTTACCGGTAATGAGCACAAGGCAGATAATCATCACAACTATTGTCACCACGTATGCACCTATAATTCCTACCGCTGGAACTAAAATGCAGCCTATAAGAGCACCTATAAAGCCACCACCTGAATGCCTTTCAACACTGTCAATGTATGACTGCACCGGCGAAACCGCGAATTCACCATACACTGCCAGGTACATAAACACACATATAAACCATATGAAAACTATGGTCATAACAAGCTTCATGATAGCATATGAATTGCCCTTATTGGACACAGCAAAAAAGCTGCCCACCAGAAGCACAAGCGGAAAAATATATGCCACCATTCCAAATATACCAAAAAGGAAACCGCTTACTGCGTTTCCCAAATGACCGCCTATTCCAAAATTGCTTATAAATAAAAGGATTGAAACAGCTACTACTATCCAGAGAAATATTTCCTTTTTAAAGGCCTGCTGCCTCTCTATCTGAGCCATTCTCTCCTTTTTAGTCTGTCTTTTTGCTGAGGATTTCTTCCTCGTTGCCATCTAACTAACCTCCGTATTTTGATTTACAGAGTATATAATAACATATTTCTTCTGTTCTGTGTAAATTTTCTAAAGTAATTTTTCGATTTTGTGATTAAAGGGTCAAAAGGTATCATCGATTCATGCTTGCATGCAATTCGATGTATACCTTATTGACCCGCACTACACCGAGAAAGTAGCAATTTGCTGCGGTGACGTAGCAAATTAGCGGATTTCGAGGCGGAGTCAGATTACGGGAATGCGTAGCATGTAGTAATCTGATTAATCATAAATGAGGTGCAAAATACCCCGCCATGAATGGCGGGGTAAAATGTTATGCAAAAACCATAATTTCACCAAAATATTTTATTCACCAATAAGGTAATTGTATAATCCCTCATATTTGAATTTCGAAGCATTCCAAGAGAAATCATTGGCCATGCCCCTGTCCACAATCTGGTTCCACTCACGCTTCTTATCGAAGAAGATGTGCTTAGAATAATTGATGACTGCAAGCATCTCATCGGCATTGTAGTTTGAGAACGAGAAACCATCTCCTGAATTTTCATACTCATTGTAAGGCTTAACCGTATCCTTGAGACCTCCTGTCTCACGAACAATCGGAACGGTACCGTAGCGGAATGAGATAAGCTGTGTCAGACCGCAAGGCTCAAACCTGGACGGCATCAGAAATGCATCAGCAGCCGCATATAGTTTGTGTGCCAGATCATCAGAGTAACATATATTTGCCGAAACTCTGTCAGGGTATTTCCATGCATAGTGTCTGAACATATTCTCGTACTGAGGATCTCCTGTACCGATAACAACAAGCTGTGTGAAATCGTCCACGATACCTTCAATCACATGATTGATAAGGTCAAGACCTTTCTGGTCTGTAAGTCTTGAAATAAGACCTATCATGTACTTCTTTTTATCAACCGCAAGCCCAAGCTCCTGCTGAAGCTTTGTCTTGTTGTTAAACTTCTTCTTTCTGAAATCGGAAGCATTGTAATTGCAATAGATTTTGCCATCAGTCTGTGGGTCATAGACATTGTAATCAATACCGTTTACGATACCCTGCATGTCAAAATGTCTGGCACTTAAGAGTCCGTTCAATCCCTCACCATAGTACTCTGTCTGAATCTCGTTTGCATATGTATCACTGACAGTGGTGATGTAGTCAGCATATACAAGACCACCCTTAAGCATATTTGCATCCTTCTTGAACTCAAGCTTATCAGGTGTGAACAGATTGTCTGTAAGACCTGAAACACCCTGTACCCACTCCTTGTCCCAGATACCCTGGAACTTAAGATTGTGGATAGTGATGATAGTCTTGATCCCCCAGAAGAATGGATTTGCGGCAAACTCATTCTTTAAGTATACAGGCAGAAAGCCTGTCTGCCAGTCATGACAGTGTATAATATCCGGCTTAAAATCAATAAGTGGGAGCATTGAGAGTACAGCCTTGTCAAAGAATGTATACTTCTCAATCTCAAACTTAGTGTCAGAAGTATATGGAGAAAATCCTGTAAAAAACTCCTGATTGTCAATAAAGTAATATGTAACGCCGTCCTGCTCATATTTGAGTACTCCGACATACTTGTCCTGCACGTATGGACCTGAGCTCATGTAAAAATGGGTAACATACTCAAAATTATTACGATACTGCTCCGGTATACAGCTATAATCAGGTATTACAACCCTTACATCCCAATAGTTCTTGTCAAACTCTTTAGGAAGTGCACCGCACACATCTGCAAGACCTCCTGTTTTTATAAATGGTACACACTCTGAAGCTACAAATAGAATCTTCTTCATATTCTCCTCCCGCTAAAACCCGTGATATATAATATTTAGTTTACTCTTCCCAATTGTGGTATACTTCCTGGACGTCGTCATCATCGTCAAGAAGGTCTAAGATACGGCCGATATTCGTGATATCAGCTTCATCTGTCAGTGTAACATATGTCTGTGGAATCATTGTGACCTCTGCTGAAGCCATTGTGATGCCTGCCTCCTCAAGAGCAGCCCTGACTGCATCAAAATCAGCAGGTGCAGTTGTAATCTCGTAACTGTCCTCCTCATCGGCGAAATCCTCAGCGCCTGCATCGAGTGCCTGCATCATAAGGTCATCTGCATCCATATCGCACTCTTCCTTGTCTATGATGATCTGACCCTTCTCGTCAAACATGTATGATACACATCCCTGTGTACCGATGCTTCCCTGGCCCTTTGTAAAGGCATTGCGGACATTGGCCGCTGTACGATTCTTATTGTCTGTAAGACACTTTACGATAATAGCTGTGCCTGATGGTCCATAGCCCTCATATGTAGCTGTCTCATAGTTTACACTGTTGCCGTCTCCTGCCGCCTTCTTGATACCTCTTTCGATTGTATCGTTTGGCATATTGTTGGCCTTTGCCTTGGCAACTACCTGTGCGAGCTTGAAGTTATTGGCAGGATCCGGTCCTCCCTCTTTAACTGCAACTGCGAGCTCTCTACCGATCATTGTAAAGATTTTGCCCTTTGCAGCATCATTTTTCTCTTTCTTATGCTTGATATTCGCAAATTTAGAATGTCCTGACATAATTTGTATCCTCTTTTCTACTTTTAAAAATAATCTATATCTTATAATATCATTTTTTCTCTTCCGGTGCAAGTTTCTTAATCATTACCTGCTTAATCACCTTATCCTCGACGCTCATAACAGAAAATCTGTAACCATATGCGCTAATCACAGTCTTATCCCCCTCCTCCGGAATCTTATCCGAAAGCGATATGATAAAACCGTTAAGCGTCTCGTAGGCATCATCATCAACAGGCAGTGACAGTGCCTCCTTCACATCGGAAAACTCAGTCATGCCGTCCATTATAAATGTCTCGTCATCATTCTTTCTGATGTAGTTTTCTTCCTCATCGTGCTCATCCTCGATATTTCCGACAAGCTCCTCGAGTATATCCTCCATCGCGATAAGTCCCGATATCTGTCCGTACTCATCCACAACCATCGCAAGATGACTCTTTTTAGACTGCATCTTTTTAAACAGATCATTGATGTTTACCGTCTCGGGTATGAAGTCCACCGGCCTGATAAGCCCGTCTATGTCCTTGATACTGCTGCGGTAAACCTCATTTTTTTCAAAAAATGTAAAAGCATCCTTGATATGTAAGACTCCGATGATACTGTCAACATCATTCTCATAGACCGGAAAGCGAGATTTGCCGGTATCTATGATAAATTCGATTGCATCAATAAAGGACATACTGCCGTCGAGGCTTACGATATTTTTGCGGTGAGTCATGATATCCTTTACTTCCTTATCATCAAACTCAAACACATTGTGTATCAGCTCTGCCTCAGATGCAAGGATTGTTCCCTGCTCATGCCCCTCCCTGACCATGGAAATAATTTCTTCCTCTGTGACATCATCATTTCCAAGTATTCCATCGAGAGTCTTTTTGTTGTTTTTCATTCCATAAAGCAATACTCCAATACACAAAAGAAGTATCACTACAAGTATCGATAAAATTATAATTGCATATAACATAATGTTTTATTATCCTATGTAATAAGTTCTAAGCTGATTTCAAGCGCCCTGTCTATTTTAAGCAATGTGTCCTCATCAAGATGGCACACCTTATCCTTAAGCCTTTTTTTGTCGATTGTGCGAAGCTGTTCTAAAAGCACAACCGAATCCTTTGCAAGCGCATACTCCTTGCAGGCAAGCTCCACATGGGTGGGCAGCTTTGCTTTATGCATCTGCGAGGTTATTGCTGCGCAGATTACCGTCGGGCTGTGTCTGTTTCCGACATCATTTTGTATTATAAGGACAGGTCTTATCCCGCCCTGCTCTGAGCCTACAACAGGCCTTAAATCAGCGTAATAAATATCTCCTCTTTGAATAATCATACACGAATACACTCCATATTATGGTATACAAAAAGTATCTCCAGATTTTTCGAGTGTATTCTTAAAAGTTACACTTTTTTAGTTTTTGTGGTAGATTCTTGGAACACGCGGTGTGATAAGACATGCAAACTCATAGTTGAATCTGCCTGAAAGCTCACCTAACTGCTCCATAGTGATTGTCTCATCCCCGTCTTTACCGAGCAGAGTAACTGCATCGCCTATTTTCACGTCAGGTATGTCTGTCACATCAACCATAAACTGATCCATACAGACTCTGCCGCATATAGGTGCTTTTTTTCCTTTTATGAGAACCCAGCCCTTGTTTGAAAGTCCTCTTGAATATCCATCACCATATCCCACCGGGACAGTTGCTATCCTCATATGATGCTCTACCGTAAATGTGCCGCCGTAGCTTATATGCCTGCCCGGCTCAAGCTCCTTTACATAAGCAACCCTGCTGTGCAGTGACATGACAGGCTTTAGGGAGATTTTACTCTTGTCTACCTCCTCTGACGGCCACAGACCATAGAGTGTGATGCCTGCTCTTACCATATCCATATTGCACTCAGGGATTTCTACTATTCCCGCACTGTTTGAGCAGTGCTTGATTGGAATCTCGACTCCTCTTGCCTCAACAAGAGCTATCATCCTCTTAAAAAGATCAAACTGCTCAAAGGCAGGCTCCTTTGACAGCTCATCTGCCCTTGCAAAGTGAGTGAATATTCCCTCTATCATAATATTCGGCAGCTTAGCAATCTGTGCAATAATATCTGCACTTTCCTCTGTCACCTGAAAGCCTATACGGCACATACCGGTATCTATCTTGATATGTATCCTACATGTTTTATTCTTAGCGACAGCGATACGCGATAGCTCCTTAGCTGTCTCATATGTACATACCGCCGGGCGCACATCATTGTCCACTATCTCCTCAAACTGCTCCGGAAAGCTGAGTCCTAAAATAAGTATCGGCTTTTTTCTGCCTGCTGCGATAAGCTGCATTGCCTCGTTGCTTGTAGCAACGGCATAGCCCCACAGATACGGAAGCGGCTCCAGTACCTCTGAAACAGCCTCAGCACCATGACCGTAACCATCAGCCTTTACAACTGCTGCCATCATTGTCCCCGGCTTTAGCTTATTATGCATCGACTCCATATTATATAAAATTGCATCCAGATCTATATCTGCTCTGATTCTGTTAATTGCCATTTTTTTCCACCTTAATCCAAACTTTATCTAATCCATCAATAATATCACTTGCTATCATACCATAAGAGCCGGTATTGTCAAATACCATATCACCGGCAAGTCCATGAATAAATGCACCGTATGCCGCGGCCTTTTTGGTGTCACGCCACTGTACCAGAAGACCTCCCACGATACCGCTTAGCACATCTCCGCTTCCGGCTGTTGCCATACCGCAGTTGCCGGACAGATTGATAAACTTTTCGCCATCAGCCGCTGCGATAATCGTACGAAAATCCTTAAGCACACAAGTCACATTGTACAAGCATGCAAATTCTCCTGCCACACCGATGATATCCTCCTGTATATTAGCAATGCTCTTTTTCATAAGTCTGGACATCTCGCCCAGGTGCGGAGTCACGATGACAGGCATTTTATGCTCATTAAGTAAAGTCATGTTGTCTGATATGATATTAAGCGCATCCGCATCAATCACAAGAGGTATCTCTGCTGTTTTTAGTACTGTTTCAACTAACATTTTGGCATTATCAGACTTTGAAAGACCTGGACCTATCACCACTGCATCTGCCCAATCAAGCTCTGTCTCAAGTGCTTTAGCTGACGCGATATCAGTACAAAGCAGTGCTTCCGGCAAAGCACATTGTATTATTGAGCGGTTACACTCCGGCGTTATAATTTTCACAAGCCCTGCTCCGCTTTTGTATGCAGCCTTTGCCGAAAGCACCGCCGCACCGGCCATATTGCGGCTTCCTGCTATAACTAACAGTTTTCCGAAAGTTCCCTTGTTGGAGTGTGCCGGTCTGTTATCAAGCTTCTTTAAATCAGACTCATCAAGAGCCCTTACTGATGGCAGATTACCACAAAAGCTGTGGTCATCTATGCCTATAGGCACCACCTTAACCAGACCGCAATAATCACAGCCCGGCCACAGGAGAAGGCCTGTCTTCTTATAAGAAAAAGTATATGTGAAATCTGCTTTAAAAGTGCATCCCATCACATGTCCTTTATCAGAATCCACTCCCGACGGCACGTCGACCGCCACCCTGTAAGCATTTGCCTTGTTAACGGCTGAAATCACATCTGCTAAAGAGCCTTCTATGGCTCGCTTAAGCCCTGTGCCAAACAGTGCATCTATTATTACGTCACTTTTACACACACACTCAATATCAGAGACCACCTTAAAGCCATACCTTGCGTATATATTTTTCTGCAGCTCAAAGAGCTCGCTTCCTGCCTCATCTGTGCCAAAAGCATAGTACACCATGCATCTGTATCCGGCCTGATTTAAAAGTCTTGCTATCGCGATACCGTCTCCTGCATTATTGCCCTTGCCGCATATCACGGCAAACTCCTTTGATTTATCAAAACATGCAACAAGCTCCCGGACAACACCGGCCGCAGCCTGCTCCATCAGCACCACCGAAGGAACCAAAAAGACCTGTGATGTTGTATCGTCCAGAAGCTTCATTTCATTACCTGTAACAATATATTCCAATATCAATTCCCCTTATTCTCATTGTTTGCATTATCAGCATTTGCATTATTGGCATTGAAAACCATAGGATCGTCATATTCAATATCAAAAAGATCTAAAACCTCAGCGCCAAAAATATCATGAAGATACGAATAAATCTCCCTGTTGTTAATATCTCTGTTCTGTTTTCTGATTACATTTTTCTTAAGTTCAACTCTTATATTTGCAATCCAGTCGTCAATTTCTTTTGATTCCAGTTTATTTTTCTCGATTTTTTCACTGAAGTAATCCATCGACAAAAGCATCAGCCTGTCATTTACAGCTTTTATATTCTTCTGGATTTCAATAAGCTCTCCCTCAATGTTGTCAGCTTTCTCATTTATCTCATCTATAAGCTGCTTATCCTTGTCACGCTTTTCATCACCGTCATCTCCCATGTTGGCAACAATATTAGACATAATTTTCGACTTAAGCTTTTTTAAATTCTTAAGCTCATTGTTGTACTTTCCCTGCAGCTTTAACAGCTCATCCAGTTCTTTTTCCGTGGCTGATATTTCGTCAGTCTTACCATGAATGGCAAAAAGTCTGTGCCACTTCTGGTCTAAAACCAGTAAAGGCACCTTTTTTCCTTTTAATGCAGCCTCAAAATCTTTTTTATCATTCATAAGACTCACCCTCTATTTATTTTTGGAGTTTTTAACAATATTATAGCTGAGCTGCATAAGGCTGTCAGACAGATGAACACTCTCCACAACCACATCTTTATTTGGGATTTCAAGATCCACATGTGCAAAATTCCATATCGCCCTTATTCCTAAATCCACAAGCTTTGACGCAATAGAGTCAGCCTTTGACTTTGGCATGGTGAGCGCCGCAATATCCACCCTGTGTGTTCTGCAATACTCATCCAGTTCACTTAGCATAAGGATTGGAATACCTCGCACACTCTTTCCTGAAAGCTCAGGATTTATGTCAAAAAGCGCTGTTATTACAAAGCCAAGCTTTTCAAACTTTACATAATTGGCGAGTGCCTGGCCAAGATTTCCTGCACCGATGATAATTATTCTATGCTCTGTGTTAAGCCCCATTATCTTTCCGATTTCCTCGTAGAGAAACTGAACATTGTATCCGTATCCCTGCTGTCCAAAGCCACCGAAATTATTGAGATCCTGTCTGATTTGTGAAGCTGTCACTTTCATTCTGTGACTCAGATCGTTTGATGAAATACGCTCCACTCCCTCATCCAAAAGCTCTCCGAGATATCTATAGTATCGTGGCAGCCGTCTGATAACCGCCTGTGATATTTCTTTACTCAAGTCTTATTCCTCCAATCATCAGGATATCATTTCTCTTTTAAAGACAAAAACCCAAGATTAATTATAATTTTTTGAAGGTCATCTGTCAATGTGTTAAGAATTTAACATTCAAAAAATTTATAATTATCCCCGGGTTATATCTTATTCTAAGGCTAAAAAGCCAAATTTCAGATTAAATTGTCTTCTCAAGCTCCTCTCTGATTGCCTTGATGAAGCCTTCGCTGTTTAAAACAGTAGGATTTTCAATTGTTGTGATGAGTGCAAGATCCTTTGTCATCTTTCCGCTCTCAATAGTCTTTATGCAAGCTGCCTCAAGCTTGTCTGCAAACTCAGAAAGTGCCGGAAGCTTGTCAAGCTCTCCTCTTTTTCTAAGTGCACCTGTCCATGCAAAAATAGTAGCTACAGAGTTTGTTGAGGTCTCCTCACCCTTTAAGTGCTTGTAATAGTGTCTCTGAACTGTTCCATGTGCTGCCTCATACTCATAGTATCCGTGAGGGGATACAAGCACTGATGTCATCATGGCAAGTGAACCGAATGCAGATGAGATCATATCACTCATTACATCTCCGTCGTAGTTCTTGCATGCCCAGATAAATCCACCCTCAGATTTCATTACTCTGGCAACTGCATCGTCAATAAGTGTGTAGAAATATGTAATTCCAGCCTTCTCAAAAGCATCCTTATACTGTGCATCAAAGATTTCCTGGAAGATATCCTTGAAGGTGTGGTCATATTTCTTTGAGATGGTATCCTTTGTAGCAAACCATAAATCCTGCTTTGTATCAAGTGCATACTTAAAGCAGCTATGTGCAAAGCTCTCAATTGAATCATCCAGGTTATGCTGTCCCTGAATAACTCCTGCGCCCTTAAACTCATGTATTAATTCTCTAGTCTCAGTTCCGTCTTCTGCTGTAAATACAAGCTCAGCCTTTCCGGGACCGGCTACCTTCATCTCTGTTGCCTTGTACACATCACCATATGCATGACGAGCGATTGTGATTGGTTTAACCCATGTCTTTACGTTTGGCTCTATGCCCTTTACAACGATTGGTGCTCTGAACACAGTTCCGTCAAGCATAGCTCTTATTGTGCCGTTAGGACTCTTCCACATCTCCTTTAAATTGTACTCTGTCATTCTGGCTGCGTTTGGTGTGATTGTCGCACATTTTACTGCGACACCGTATTTCATGGTTGCCTTTGCTGATTCAACGGTCACCTGATCATCTGTACGATTTCGCTCCTCTAATCCCAGATCATAATACTCTGTCTTTAAATCGATAAAAGGTATTAAAAGCTCATCCTTTATCATCTGCCAGAGGATTCTTGTCATCTCGTCTCCGTCCATCTCTACAAGGGGTGTTGTCATCGTAATCTTGCTCATTCTTAAATCTCCTTTACTTAATAAGGTTTTCCCAACCAAGGTGTTCCATATTTTCCTTTGAATTGTTTATATGCTCTCTGGCGCATTTTTCTGCCAGCAGTGCGTCATGATTCTTAATTGCCTCGCATATCTGTTTATGCTCGTGAGTGGAGTTTTTGGCTCTTTTTGTCTCGCCGAGTGTCACCTTTCTCACTCTGCCAACATACTCATGATAGTCCTTTAATACCCTCATAAGCTCCTTGCTTCCGCCGGCCTCATACAGCAGCTCATGAAACCTATTGTCCAGCTCAAGAAGCTTCTTTGCATTGCCCTTTTTCTCGTGAAACTCCGTGAGATAAATATTCTCCTCCATGGCCGCCATGAGCTCATCCGATATTCTCGTTGCAGCCCATCTGGCACAAAGTCCCTCAAGCAGAGCTCTTATCTCGTATATATCCCTGATATCGTCCGTGGAAACACCCTCAACGAACGCTCCTTTATTGGGGATAATAGACACAAGACCCTCAAGCTCAAGCTGACGCAGCGCTTCCCTCACAGGAGTCCTGCTCACCCCTAGCTCATCACCGATATTCTTTTCCTTAAGCTCATCGCCCTTTGCAAATGTTCCTGCAAGTATACCATCCCTGATATGATTGTATACTCTGGCACTCAGGCTGTAATTATCATGTGACATGTACTAATCCACCTCACTATAATACTATATTAAGCTTTTTACAGCAATCAGTAATTTGAACTACAAGCTCATTATCTGTGATGGTAGTCACACGGCCCTCATCGTACTGCTCATCTACCCATTGCTTTATCATGTTCACAAGCTTTGAGTTCTTATCTACTTTTCTGTCATCCGGCAGGCGGTAGTAAGTGTTTATCCACAGCGCTATTCCTGCAAGTCCCGATGTATTGGACACAGCTACAAGAGGTGGTCTGTTTAAGAATTTACCTGTATCGAATATGTTGTAAATTTCCTCATTTTTGAGAAGTCCGTCAGCATGGATTCCGGCTCTCGTCACATTGAAATTCTTTCCGACAAAAGGTGTACGGCTCGGCTGCACATATCCAAGCTCCTTCTCAAAGTACTCTGACAACTCAGTGATAACAGTCGTATCCATACCATCAAGTGTGCCCTTAAGCTGTGCATACTCAAATACCATAGCCTCAAGTGGTGTGTTTCCGGTTCTCTCTCCGATACCAAACAGTGAACAGTTGACACCACTTGCTCCGTAGAGCCATGCCGTAGTCGAATTGTTTACTGCCTTGTAAAAGTCATTGTGTCCATGCCACTCAATCTGTGATGAAGGCACACCTGCATGTGTGTTAAGTCCGTATATGATACCCGGAACGCTTCGAGGTATAACTGCTCCCGGGAAGTTTACTCCATATCCCATTGTATCACAGGCACGCACCTTAATCGGAATCTTGTACTCCTCCTGCAGCTTCATAAGCTCAACACAGAATGGAATAACAAAACCATATATATCAGAACGTGTGATATCCTCCAGATGGCACCTAGGGCTTATTCCTGTCTCAAGACACTCCCTGATGACTGACAGATACATATTCATTACCTCGCGTCTGGTCATCTTCATCTTGTAGAAAATATGATAATCCGAACAACTTACAAGTATACCGGTTTCCTTGAGTCCTATATCCTTTACAAGCTCAAAGTCCTTTTTGCTGGCACGAATCCACGATGTAACCTCCGGGAACTTATATCCTCTCTCGAGACACTTGTAAACAGCGTCCCTGTCCTTTTTGCTGTAGAGGAAAAACTCGCTCTGTCTGATTATTCCCTTAGGGCCACCAAGCTTATGTAAATAATCATAAATGGTAACAATCTGCTCCGTCGTGTACGGTGCCCTCGACTGCTGGCCATCTCTGAATGTAGTATCTGTAATCCAGATGTCCTCCGGCATATTGTGAGGCACTATTCTGTCATTGAATGCTATCTTAGGAACTTCTGAATAAGGAAAGAGATTTCTAAAGGTATTCGGCTCATCTACATCCACGAGCTGATAAAAATGCTCTTCAAGCTGCAGTAAATTTGTTTTTTCGTTCATCAAAACTTCTCTCATCTTCACATCTCCTGTGCTTAGTTTTATCTTTTGAATAATTGTATACAATTATACTTTTTGTGTCAATAAAAAAATTAAAATCTTAGTGTAACACTTTGTTATATCTATCATAACCTAGAGTGTAAATAAATTTTATTGGAGGTCACTTATGAGTGATTTAGCAGCAACAAACTGTTCATGCAGCAATACAGATAACGGATGCGGATGTTCTTCGATTTTATGGATCATCCTGTTACTGTGCTGCTGTTGCGGAAATGGTAACGGAGGCTCTTTCTTCGGAGGAAACGACTGTGGAAGCGGCAATAACAGCTGTATCTGGGCTATCATCTTACTTTTCTGCTGTGGTGGCTTTGGCTGTGGAAGCAGCAATAACGGCTGCGGATGTGGCTGCGGCTGCTGATTTACATTTTTACTGCGGGTCTTTTCGGCCCGCAGCTTTTTACGATTTTTCGGTATTCTTTTTTTGCCTGCGCTGCTCTTTCTCTTTGAGCTTTTCAAGGACTTTACATTCGCCCTTCACCCTGTGCTTTTTGATGCATTCTTCATCTATCTCGTATACGTCGTGACCATCTATGATAAGCATATATCTTTTTTTAATAATATATGCTGTAAACATGCATAATGTGAATCAGGTGACATATTATATAGAAATATATTTTAAAGGATTTTTATGGACGAGAACAGCCTGTTTACACCATTCGATGAAATAACCCAGACAAGGGAGCTTCAGATGCTTAAAACCATAATTCCATATATGCCGCATGACTCACAAAAGCAGATGACTCTTATGGTTCACTACATATCACTTATGAATTCAATGAGAATGATAGATTGTGCACCTGCACTGTCTGTTGCGGAGACTGAAAGTATGTCAGACAGAAGACTATCCATGCTCAATGCCTTAAAGAAATACTGCAGTAAAAGTGAACAGGATACGATAGACAATCTATTAAATATTTTTTCAGTTTTGGACAATAGGGAGATTTATGACAAAGCAGGAATTTTTAAATAATTTTGCACAAAAGGAAAAACCGAAAGATACAACGAGCGCCATGCCGTTTCTCATGGAAAGTATTAAGGAAGCAAAGCGTAACGGCATAGAATTTACCAAAGAAGAGGTCTATTCCATGTGCACCGAGCTAAGCAAAAACCTGCCTGAGAAAAACCGCAGGCAGGTTGAAAGGCTTTTAAAAATGCTATAGTTTAATTTTTAAACGAATCTGTATTTATGCGAAGTATCTTGTCTATCGGTGCAGGCGAGTTTCCCTTGCCATCCGTGCCCTCAAGGTACTTCTCCCCTGCAGATTCAAAAATGACATACAATCTTTTATCCACACTGTCAAGCTCCTCTGAGCCCGGCGGCATCTCTATTGTGATGTCGGGTCTGTTTGGCCTTGACGACAGAGCTATGAGTGATTTGTAGCACTTGATATACGATGACTCATTCCTGCCATAGGAGGTGCTCAGATATACCTTTCCTGAGGCATCAAATGTAACGCCCTGCACTCTGGCAGGTATCGTATATGTGCTCAGGCTTGTGAGCCTGTCGTCCTTTTTGTCATAATAATATGCTACCATCTTTGACCTAAAAAGGATATTGTGAGTGGCTATCCACAGCCTGCCTCCATAGTATGTTATGCACGACGGCTTGTTTCCCACATCAAACACATCTACCACACCTGTCGCATCGATGACCTGCTTGGAATTCGCAGTGGCCATTAGAGAGAGAAAATCATACGAGATGCGCTCCACAGTTGTGTCGTAGGAATTGCACACCCATACATTTTCCCCGTCAAAGGCAATTCCTCCCAGGTGACTGTTTGCATCCATGCCAAGTGTCACAAGGTACTCTCCGTCCTCCCTGTCAAATACCATCAGCTCCCCGAGTGAGCCCTTGTCATCAGAATAGCTCGTGATAAGCACGTATTCGTCCGTGATACAAATTCCCTGAGGACACTGTGCCTCACTGAAAATATAATTATTGAGAAAATCATTCTCCTTCGTCTCCGGCATGCCCGGAATATCTATTTCATCTATAAAATCGTAATCGCAATCATTAAGCGCCAGTGTATGCGCTTTTTTATTACTCCTGTAATTGTAATGCTCTACGCTGTATTCATTGTTAATCGTCCTGACCCATTTGGCATATACCACATATCCATTTGCTTTTTCGTAGGTCAGAACATCCGCCTTTTTTGAAAAATGCTCATCCAGATACCAGCCATCAAATTTATAACCGTATTTGTGTGGCTCTCTTAGTCCCATGAATTTCTGCTTTGGTGTGATGTATCCATAATTATTGATATTGTTTGCCGCACCGCCCAGATTATAGTAAATATATGAAACGCCATCACTTTCTGACATATTGTCAACCAGTGTATTTAGTGATGGCCCAGAAGTAAAAGAGGCAGCTTCTGCCTCTTTTATCTCCGATGCAAACACATGAGTATTGGTAAAAATCAATGTAAGTAATATAATTAATGCTATTCTACTCTTCAACTTCAACAAGCTTGCTTGCCCTTTCTTCTATCTGTTTTGCAGCCACATCATCCGGTGCCTGCTCATATCTGGCAAACTCATATGAGAATGTGCCGCTTCCGCTCGTCATTGAGCGAAGTGTGGCATTGTATCCATAAAGCTCCAGATAAGGAATATCCGCTACTATCTCCTGATATCCATTGTCTGTCGGGTTCATGCCCATCACTCGCGCACGTCTCTTGTTAAGCTCACCCATCACATCACCTGTATAGCCCTCAGGCACCACTACTTTAAGAGTGGCAATCGGCTCAAGAAGCACTGGCTTTGCCTCCATAATGCCCTTTTTAAAGGCCTGTTGTGTTGCCACCTTAAAGGCCATCTCAGATGAATCTACAGGATGATAAGAGCCGTCATACAGCACAGCCTTTATACCCGTCACAGGATAGGCTGCAAGAGGTCCCTTTTTCACGGACTCTGCAATACCCTTTTCAACAGCCGGGAAGAAGTTCTTCGGTACAGCTCCTCCTACGACCGTCTGCTCAAATATATATGGCGTATCCATATCACCTGACGGCTCAAAGGTCATCTTGACATGTCCGTACTGTCCGTGTCCGCCCGACTGCTTCTTGTACTTATACTCTACGTCAGATTTTTTCCTGATAGTCTCCTTAAAGGCTACCTTTGGACGCATAAGCTCTATCTCCACCTTGTACTTTTCAAGAAGCTCACTTGCCACTACCTCAAGCTGCATATCACCGATACCATATAGTACAGTCTGTCCATTTTCACTGTCATTTACACTGTTTAGTGTCAGATCCTCCATTAACAGTTTCTGTAAAGACTGGGAAATCTTGTCCTCATCGCCCTTTTTCTTTGCCTTGTAGCGCATTGCCACATACGGCTTTGATATACTTGTTCTAAGATATGTAACAGGCATATTTCTGGTGGAAAGTGAATCTGTCGTAAGAGTCTTTGTAAGCTTTGCAAGCGCTCCGATATCACCTGCATGAAGCTCCTTCACCTCCTCCACCTTACTGCCTCTCATCACATAGAGCTTACCGATTTTCTCATCGCAGTCCCTGTGATAATTGTAAAGCACATCATCTGTCTTTAGTACGCCCGAATTAACCTTGATCAGCGAATACTTACCGATGTACGGGTCAACTATCGACTTAAACACATAAGCACTCTTTGATTTTGCAAAATCATAATCAGCATTATACACCTCATTTGTCTTGGTGTTAATACCGGTACAGCTTCTCTTCTCAGGACTTGGCAGGTATTTCACAATATCAGCCATAAGTGTATACATGCCTCTTGCGAGAATATTTGAGCCCATGAGCACCGGTACAATAGAGCCTTCAAGCACGTTTGCACGAAGCGCAGCCCTTATTTCATCATCAGAAAACTCCTCTCCGCCGAAATATCTGTCCATGAACTCCTCACTTGTCTCAGCTACAGCTTCAACTAATGCCTCACGGCATATTCCCAGGTTCTCCTTTGAGTACTCAGGCACATCAAATTTATCCACGCCTCCGCTTTCATTCCATCTCTTTGCCCTCTGCTGGATGACATTGACATAGCCCACAAACTTCTCATTCTCTCTGATCGGCAGATGGAATGGAGCTATTTTCTTGCCATAAAGCTCCTGCAGCTTTAATACCACATCCTTGAAACTTGCATTGTCGATATCCATGTCCGTCACGAAAATCATCCTCGGCAGCTTGTATTTCTCGCATATCTCCCATGCTCTTTTTGTGCCTGTCTGTATACCTGCCTTGCCTGAAACCACGATGATTGCAGCATCTGCAGCCGATACAGCTTCTTCAACCTCTCCCACAAAATCAAAAAAACCAGGAGTATCGAGAATATTTATTTTGACATTATCCCACTCTATCGGTACAACCGATGTATGTATAGAGAACTGACGCTTTATCTCTTCTTTGTCAAAATCGCTGATAGTGCTGCCATCCGCTACAGTGCCCATTCTGGTGGTCTGTCCTGCCAGATATGCCATAGCTTCCACGAGTGATGTCTTGCCACAGCCGCTATGGCCTAAAAGCACGACGTTTCGAATCTTCTCAGTAGTGTAAACATTCATTTCAAGTACCTCCCTGACATTATTATAGTATGTAAACATTGTACTAATATTTTATATAATTTACAACACTTTTATGCAATCTGATTAATCATAAATGACTTTTGACCCTCATATCATTATTATATTGGAATAAATATGCCAATAATTTATTGCTTTATAGTGTTAAATTGGATATAATATATTGTAAATATTCCGAACCACTATAGTGCAATTTTGAGAATGTGCGTGTGGTGATTCTGAATAGTTACAATAAAGAATTAGGAGATACACATAAATGCATTTTGATAAAGTTGGCTTTATAGGGCTCGGTCTGATTGGCGGCTCGATAGCCAGAAAAATGAAAGAAAATAATCCAAAGGTCTCAATTATCGCAACAGCCGGGCATCAACAGACCATAGAGGATGCCTTTGGGCTTGGCCTGATAGATAATAATGAGCTTTTAGAGCTTAACTCATTTAAAGACTGCGACGTAATCTTTCTGTGTGCACCGGTAAACAAAAATATCGAATACCTCACACAGCTTAAGGATATCATAAAGGATGACTGTATCATCACAGATGTAGGCAGCACCAAAACCCAGATTCACGAAAAGGTCATAGAGCTCGGCCTTGAGCGCAATTTTATCGGCGGTCATCCTATGACCGGCTCTGAAAAAACAGGCATACTCAATTCAGACAAGCAGCTTTTGGAAAACGCCTACTATATTATCACTCCTACTGCAGCAACTACTGAAGAAAATCAGAATGATTTCAAACAGTTTGTACTTTCACTGGGCTCGATAGCTCTCATTTTAGACTACAGGGAGCACGATCATGCTACCGCAGCCATCAGCCACCTGCCACATATGATTGCATACTCTCTTGTCAATCTGATTGAGCATATTGATTCCGAAAAAGAGACCATGAAAACTATCGCTGCCGGTGGCTTCCGCGATGTGACACGTATCGCCGCAAGCTCCCCTGTCATGTGGGAAAATATATGTGAGTCCAACAAAACGCAGCTGCTCTCACTCATGGACCAGTATGAAGCCAATTTCCATAAGCTTCGCGAAATAATTGCTGAGGGCAGTTCTCAAAAGATGATTGATTATTTCCAGGATTCAAAGAATTACAGGGATTCACTTACTCTGCCCGGTGCCAAAATCCGCAAGGATTTCCACGAGGTATTTGTCGATATCGCTGACGAGGCAGGCGGTATTGCAATGCTTGCAAGCCTTTTAGCCTTCAACGGCATCAGCATCAAGAACATCGGCATCATAAACAACCGTGAGTTTGAGGAGGGTGTACTGCGCATAGAGTTCTATGATGAAGATGCTCTTGAATCGGCTATCAGCGTACTTAAAGAAAGAAACTATACTATTCACCGCAGATGATTTATCCTGTTATATGGTTTTAATCCCAAAAACAACGAGCCGTAAAACGAATTAAATTCGTTTTACGGCTCGTTTTATATCGTCCATGCAGCACTGTTTACAAATAAGCAGAAAACAATAACACTTTATTAATATACGCTCTCCTCAAGTACCTCATAAAAATCCTCAAAGGTCTTGCGGCAGCAATAAGGGTCTATTATCTCAACGCCCTCTGCCTTAAGCCCCGGCAAAGTAAATGACATGGCTACGCGGTGATCGTCATACGTCTTAATTTGACAAGGCTTAATACGCTCTGCCGGATAAATCCTTAAGCCATTTTCAGTTTCTTCAACCCTCACACCTAATTCCGTCAGGTTTTCCTCGATGGCATTTATCCTGTCACACTCCTGCAGACGGATATGCGAAATGCCTTCTATCCCTACAGGCTCCTTTGCAAACGGTGCAATCGCAGCAAGAGTCAGCGCCTGATCTGAGAATGTTGACAAATCCCAGCTTCCGCCATGTATATGAGCATTCTTTGGTGGCATACACACTATGCCGTCTGCCTCGTCGGAAATTGTGCAGCCCATATCCGCAAGCACATCAAGAAATGCCACATCTCCCTGCAAGCTGTTCTGGTGCACACCCATCACCTTTGACTTAACATGTAAAAGCGGGCTCATTGCATAAAAATAGCATGCAGCCGACACATCCGGCTCTATATCATAGTCTAAGCTTTCATACGCTGCTTTCTTAGGAATAATAAAGCTGTTATTCTTTTTGTCCTGCATCACATCAAGCCCAAACTGCTTCATCATAAGACGCGTCATCTCAACATATGCCATACCATGCGTTCCTGTGACATTAATCGTAAAAGTCTTTTCCATCACTATTGCCGAGATAAGAAGGGCACTCAAAAACTGGCTGCTCTTGTCTACGTTTATATCAACAGCATCAGCATACTCCCCTGTATTTCCGATGGTAAAAGGAAAATGATATACGTTCTCATCATACTCAATATGGGCACCCAGCTTTTCAAGCGATACAAGCAGATCCTTCATAGGACGCTTCTTCATCTGCTCAGAGGCCACTATATGGTATCTGCCCTTTGACAGTCCAAGAAGAGCTGTAAGAAAACGCGCAGCGGTACCTGCACTTCCCACATCTATCTCAGCTTCATTCTTTGGTATCCTGCCTCCAAAGCCTGTTATTGTTATTTCTCTTTTATCCTCATCCACCAAAACCGGAAATCCCAGACGAATCAGTGCATCTATAAAATGTCTCGAATCATCACTAAAAAGACACCCTTTTAAAACGCTGCGCCCGCTTGCGAGTGCAGCGATTAAAAGGGCCCTGTTTGTGATACTCTTTGAGCCAGGTACACTGGTTACTATATCATGTGGATGATTTACTTTTTTTACTTTATAAATCATTGAAAATCTGATAAATATCAATCTTTAGTGCATCAGTGTCGGTCATAACAATAAACACAGCACCATAGTGATATACTCCTTCTTCACTGTCTGTTCTTCGTACAATCTCGATAACCGCATCCACAACCTCCTTGGTCCAAATTTGGATCCTGGTGTCATAATATGTATGTATATCGAGAGGTATACTTTCAATCAACATATTAGTATATATGATCGATTTTTACAAGTAAAATTTATTCAGCTGCCTCATCGTCCATATGCATATCGTTTGTTATAAACATCGCATCCCCGATGTGGGCGGCGTGTTTCTATTTCACTACTTCTGTATCGTTACATTGTGGCTTCTTCTACCTGTTATAATATACCAGTCTTTATACCGGTTGGCAAGCTATTAGTTTTCTTTTTCTTCTACTGGTACATACAGCTCGCTTGTTCCGCCCAGAACTTCCTCCTCAATTTCTTCCTTTAATCACAACCTCCATGGCGTATGAGATTCCTCTTGCATACCCTTTTGCTTCATCGAATTGCAATATATTCTCTCTGGAGCATCTGTCTCTTTCTCTGTCCGCCAGATCCAGCTCTTTTTTTAATGTCTCAAGCACCCTTTCTTCATAAAAGGCTGTCGGTTGCTCCTCGATTTCCATGATGGTGGAAACTGCTATATCATCAACTTCTACCATCCGCGGTTCCTCTATGCACGCTTTAGGATTTAACCATTTTGCTATGTCGTTTTTCAACTTATCCGCATCAATTAGTCTTATATCCGTCTCCTTCCCTACCAGTTTGCAGACATTCCGTACTTTTTGAGCATTCTACGGTTATAACCATTAGTGCCCCCCGCTTGTGACATAGGCAGTCTTGCGATTGTTCAGCTTTACATCTACCGGATTGCCACAATGCAAACAATTATACACATATATCGAAGTCTGCAAATTTGTCTTGTAACGATACTCCGCACCGCACTTGCAGTGAAGATACAACGGGCGCAGTTTTTCCAGATGTGTCTCATGTCCGCATTCGCATTTGTAGGATGTCAGCTCGTTTTTCGTGCAAAATCCTTTAACCTTCCCACACTTTTCGCATTTTATGAGCAGGAATCCACTGTATCCTTCCTGGGTTTCCCCGTCTTTGTATTCGTATGGTTCTGCCACTTCCATATCAGCCGGTTTCTTTTTTCTCCATGATGAGCCGAAAATATTATCCACCCTGGACTGTCTCTGTCTTTCAATATACTCTCTGACAGATTCTTCTGGCTTTTCTGCTTTTGATTCCTCTGCTTTTGTTTCTGGCTGTCCTTTGCCGGCATCCCGTTCTTCTTCCAAACTGTTCTTTGCCTGTTTTGATGCTTCTTTCAGCACGTCCCATACACTTTCCTCTGGCATCTGGAATATATTTTCTCCAAATCCACTAATAATCTTCACTTCCATTACTTTCTTTCCTTTCTCCCATTAAATTTCCCCTGCACGTTTTCTTGTGTTGCCGCATCCCTGCAGAACGGCTCCGAACAGCTGGAACCCATAAATAAATCCCTGCATCTCAGATTCTATTGCCACATCATACACCGCAGATGTTATTGCCGTATCTGCCTTTGCGCCTGGAACCTGTGCTTCCATAACCGCTCTCAGACGTTCGTATGCCTGTGTCAGTTCCGGAATCTCCCGGTTTTCGCCCTTCGGACCGGTAATAAACTGATTGAACAGTTCCCGGACGTCCTTATATCCGTTCTCCGCATCCTCTACCAGTTTCTGACCGCTTACCCGGCAACGAAGCTCTTTTTCCATCTTCTCAATGCCGGTCTTCTTTTTTCCGTAGCATCTATCCCTTTTCATTCTCGCCAGATAGAGCTTGCAGGCTTTCTCGGTCAGTTCCCACATCGGGTACTCCTGGTGTCTTGCCTTGAACTGTGCCATTTTGAACTCTGTCTGCTCCATCGGTTCCAGTTCCACGATAAGCTGTGCTATTCTGCGATATGTAACCGAGTGGTATTCCTGGAACATATCCGCCACCTCCCGGCTTGTCATGATGGTTTTTCCAACCTCTACCGGTTTCTTCTTTTCCTCACGTACATCCACAACTGCCATCTGTGAGATGATCTTCTTTACATCGTCCATCAATTCTACGATTTGCTCGCTTCTCTTCATAATCTTCCAGCTCCTTTCTTCAAAGCACACAACGTACAGCACGCTCCATCAAGTTTGCTATGATAAATCACTCCAGCATCTTCCGGTCTCTCCCAGCAGTAGTCCCCACAGACCGGACAATGAATTTTCTTCCATCCCGGTTTCCCGTCTGGACAGTTCTCAAAACGTGGCATACATAAATAGCCTCCTCTGTCCGATTCTTTTCTCGGTTCAATTTTCATACGCCCAACTCCTTTTCGTCTATAGTTCTCCTCAGTTCCTTTACAAGAGGGTGCCAGTTCCTTGCACCTCGCATCCTCTTGTATGTTTTCTCCAGGATTCCGTCTCCATTTGGAATGATTTTTCCTGTTATCTCTTCTGTCAGCTTCTTGTCATGAAATCCATCCGTGAATTTAAGCTGCCCTTTCTCTTCATAAAGGATTCCGTCTTTCGTTCCCAGTCTGCCCCATGCTTTAATGACCACCTTTTTTCCGATTACGTCCATTCTTTTTCTCCCTTCGCAAAATCTTACTGAAGACATTGTCTTTCTTTCTCTTTCGTTGTTTCTGTTCCTGCCATCGTTTCAGATACTCTAACTGTTCCCGGTCGCTCTTTTCTTGCTCAGTCATCTTGCATCGCCTCCTCTGGTGGCTCTATCATAGGCATCCAATAGAGAACTTTTTCATATTTCAGATCTTCCATCGTTTCAAACTCAGAGTCCACAAAGCCAAGTGTTACCGGATCATATATGTCTTTCCAGAAGCCAAATCCATATTCTTCTTCGTACTGGCAAAACATCGGTGGATCTTCCAGGTGGTTCTCCACCAAACACATGAAGTATCTTCTGTCAATGTCTTCCGGAAGTCTTTCGTCTACAGAAATCCACTGTTTTTCGCTCTTTCCTTCTGCGTCATCTATCTTGCGCATCTTCTTGATGTACTCTCTGATCTGGAAGATTGCAGATAGTACTCCATCGTAAAACGGGTCTGTTGTTACTCCGCTCTCTGCCACTGTTGCTTTTGCCTCATCCTCTGACTGATTTAACCAATTTATAAAGTCATCAACGTCTAACTTATTACTCATCCTATTTGACCTCTCTTTACAATTTCAATAGCATGACTCAGTTCAACATACTCAGAACATACTCCAAACGCCTCAAACTCAATCACATAGTTTCTCAATTCTTTGACAACTGCATTTGGATTATAAGCTGTTGGCTGTTCATCGATGTACCCCAAGAATCTTTCTACTTCTTTGCTGTTATTTATCATATACTTTTTCAGCATATCTGCGTCAATCAACCTCATCATCTACCTCCTGTTCCCAGAACTCGTTTACAACTTCCTGGACTACTGCATATTCCAGATCGCCGCTATTCTCCAGCATTCTATCCTCTAACTTGTCAGAAATAGAAATGAACACCTGCTCCGGAAGTTCGTCTATATCCTCTCTTGCCGCAGCACACACATCTTTTCCCCACTGTACTTTTTCAGACTTTTTTCTTTCCTCGTATTCATATTCCGCATACGCATCTGCAAGGTCCAGAACCGCATTCAGTTTATTGTTATCCGGCTCATCCTGGAACAAATCCTCCAACTCTTTCATAAGCTCTTCTCTATCCATTTTTTCACGTCCTTTCATTCCATTTTTCTCTTGCCTCTTTCTGTGCAAGTTCCTTCTGCCCGTTCCAGTCCTTCACTGATACATGAGGTCCGAGACTTCCACACTTCGAGCAACAAACTCTATATCCGTTGTTACCCATCTTGCGGATTCCTACTCTCCTGTCTCTGCAACCGCAGAACGGGCATGGTTTAATTCCCTTCATCAGATTTCTCCTCTCCAAACTTACTATTGAGACTATCCATGATCGACTGCAATCTTTTGGATCCGATTCCCGGCGTCTCACTGATTGCTTTCTGCACTTCCGTAATATCAATCCCCGGGACTGACCGCCTGCCCTCCTCATACGCTGTCTGGTACAGATTCTTGCAGAAGTTCTCAAACTGCTGCCGGTCCATCTTCTTCACTCTTTTATAATCTTCTCTCCGGAGCATATAGCCTGCTCCGGATTTCATATTTCTTGACTTATTCATGATCTCTACCTCCCTACTTCGCCAGCTTCTTCATTGCCTTAAAAAATTTCTTCATGCTCTTCATAAACTTTTTCATGCTCCACACCTCCTTAAGCGAACGGGATTTTGCTCTCGAACCAGCCGCCATGTTTCTCAATAATCTGCTCCACCAATGTTACCGGAACATATCCATATACCGTTTCTGTCGGGGTTTCCGGGTCTTCTGCATACGGCATCAGTAATTCTTCTCTCTGATTCGGAAATCCAACCTCACACGTTTCATACTCTCCGCTCTCCAGATTCGTTCTCGGCGTACAATACAGTGAATCTCCAGCCTGCACACTCATCTTGAATCCATCCTTGCAAAAGATGTGAGGTCTCGGAATCTGTACTATACCTGCCATCAGCTTATATGTCTTCTGGAAGAAATCTTTCAATCCGTCATATTTAATGTAGCGTTCTGCCTCCGTCAATCCATTCGGAAAACAATGTCCCTTGTACTCCCACATGCCTCCTCCGGCTCTTACGAACGTAGCATATGTTCCGCAGCTCTGCATCGTTTCCGGATTAACTGCATGACTATGTGGCTCTCCTACCTGGAAATACCCTTTCTTCATCGTCCGAGGTGGCAGAATATCCAGAAAGTAGTCCGCCACACCTTCATCTACCAACTCTCCCGGCTTGCAGCATGTGTCCCAGTCACCGCAACCGCTCTTATGCCAACCATCAATCGTTTTCAGTTCCATCTTTAGCACCCCTCTCTCTTTCTAATCTCCGCAGACGCTTTATCCAGTGCCTTTAACAATCTTGGAGATGCTGCAACCTCTTCCCAGGTCAGCCCCAAGCTATCCAAAGTATCTTCAAAATCTCCAGTATATCCGTACTCGTGATTATCCAGTTCGTACTTGAACATCTGGTAAAGAAATCCTGTTCCATCTTCATCGGCCGCCTTTGCCGCCTCCATCTCAGCGTTGTGCCGGTCCAGTACCTCATGGAAACGCTTGTGATCTTTCTTCTGGATGAATCCACCGCCCGGAATCCGATAAATCTTATCCAGGTCTTTCTCCGGGTCAAGTCCCCATTTTCCCATCATTTCATCAAACTGCTTATCTGAGAACGCAAACCCCAACGGCAGCTCATTGAACTCTTTCTGCTGTCTGTCTCTTAACTCTCTATAGCTCTCCATCTTAACTTTCCTCCTCAAACTCTGCCATCTTGCTTCTGTCGAATTTCATTGCCGGATATTCGCAGTAGCCGCTTCTCCGAGTACGCCCGGTTCTCTCCGCAAATCCGTTTTCTTCCAGAAGAGCTACCGCCCAAGGGCAATTATTGGTGTCAACATACGCCTCATCTTCTGCCAACGAATGGTCGCACAGGCAGGTGGTTACTCTCGCAATAGGTCCATCCCATCTGTTATAAATTTCAACAGCAACGCTATTGTCTTCCACATACTTACCGACTCTTAACTTACAGTCCTTATACTCTGAATACTCTGTCTTAACATTCAAACTTGCCATATCAGTTCTCCTCTCTTCCCATTTCCTGGGATAACTGTTTTCTGATTTCCAACTCCGGTGCATCTTCTCTTTTTAATCTGCTCAGACACATTCCACTGTCATGTACCGTAAAATGAATATAACCTTCTGCACTCAATGTAATGCTTACCAGCTTTTCTGCCGTTCCATGCCGGCCTGCAATCTCCGTCAGCTTATCCAGTACCGGCATTACTTCCCTGCTCAGTTCCGCAAACTCTGCCTGTCTCACTTCTTTTCCTCCTTTGCTATGGCGAACATATCAAAATCCTCGCACATATCGCATTCACTGCTGCTCAAAATGTTCTGGCAAACCTGGCACTTCGGGATCAATCGTCTGTAATAGTCCGGATGATTCTTTTTCAAATCCTCAATCGTTAACAGTGCCACTTTCATATCCTGCATACATTATTCCTCATGCTTTCCCAGAACCTCATCTGCTTTTCTTAACAGCGCAAGGCATCTATCATTCTCCTTTTTCAGCTCTTCTTTCTTCCGCTCCCTTTCTTTGTAAAACTCCTCATTTTTCAGCTCTTCTTCCCACCCATTGATGAACTGCCGTACTTCCCGGACATTATTAAATCCGCACTCATCCTCGTAATTATTTCTGGCAGTGAAGATAATGTACTTGTTGTCTCTGCGTTCATCATCGATAACAACTCCAAAATACAACTCATCCCTCTTCTCTTCGTCAAGCGGCTCGAATCTTAAATCGTCATAGAGCGGACCGCCTATCGGGCAGTTATTCTTGAACCATACTCTGTAGTTATCCAAGATGTAATTGCTCGTAACCCCTTTCAAGATACTCCAGATTTTCGCCAACCGGCCTGCCAGTGCTTTGTCACTGCAAAACCAGTCATACCAACCGGCCTCAATCTGGGTCTTTCTGTCTTTTGCAAGGAAATCTCCCTTGCGGTATCTCTCGCAAAACTCTCTCAGTGTCATGTCTGCCATCTCTATTCCTCCTCGTAATCTTCGTAATCAATATCTGCATACTCACAGATACCTTCATAGCTCGTACCATTCTCATACATATTCTTAATCGTCTGGCCGTGAATCGTTCCGTCCCATATCCGGATCATCTGCTCGATCGCTTCATTCAGTGCCTTGTTGCTTCTATCTGCCATTGTTTATACCTCCAACCTGTTAATATCTCTCTGCTGGTTCTTGACCGGGCAGTTGCTTACACAGCCACCTCAACTTCACCAGTTTCTCTGTTGTATCTATAGACTTCGTATCCCAAGATTTCTTCCGGTGCCAATTGATTGTCATTCGCTGCTTTGACCATCTCTCTCAACTCCTCAAGTCCTTGTGCCGAAACCGGAACTGCGATCAACTCGTGAATACTTGAAGGAATGATGTAGAAATCTCCATTCATCTTCTCCGCTGCGATCTCAAGGTACTCTTTATAAAGCATGATATTTGCTCCGTGAAGCTTTCTAGCATTCGTCAGCACATACATCTGAGGACCATCTGGTTCTTTAATTTCTTGGCCGACATTTACTCCCATCAGTTCACACATAACTTCACTCATCGTTCTCACAGAAAATCCGGACTTTTCTGTATTCTTCTTTGCAGCTTCATCCAGTTCTTCGAAGCTGATCCCTGATCTATCCAGGATCGCTTTCGTTAAGACATAACTCATCATACCGTCCTCGCCCGCGCTCACAACCACTCTGTAAATTGCGACTAAGTCTGCAATTTTCTTTCCTGGAATATCTTTAAGCTTTTCTGCGTTTCTCTCAGCATTCACAAGCCGATATTCTATGTGGTCCAGGATAAATTTTCTGTCAATCAACTTTTCTACATTCATCTCAATTTCCGGTGTTTCACTGTTTTGATACATCTCAAACACTTTCTTTGCAGCATCTTCAACTGTCATGAAACCATCCTCCACTCTGTCTACGATTCCATCCACATAGAGTCTTGGGACAACCGTTTCTTCTGGCTTTCTGATTTCGATACCTAACATCTTTACTCCGTTATTTTTTGTTGTCTCCTGTGCTGTTACCGAATATCCGTTTCCTGCCATTTCCTTTACTGCTCCAACTAATTCTTTTACGATTGCTTCTCTCATTTCAAAAACCTCCATTTTTCTTAATCTATTAGCGACTGGCTTACCAGTAATGCTTTAATTTCTTGCTTTCTTTTTTGCCGCTTTCGGCTCGTTACTTATTCTTTGCATGTGATACTGCCTTTCCCTAAAATCACATACTTCAACTCTGCACATCCAAAAGCCATGTCCAGTGCTGCCGGTATGGCTTCTGTCTGCCACGCTCTCACTCCCCTCCTACATTTCCAGATGCTCAATTTTAATAGCTTCATCCACTGCATCTGCTCCGTATCTTTTTTTCAGATACGAAACTGCCACATCCCACTCATGCGAATTATTGACTGTCTCGAATAATTTTTTCGCTTCTGTGATGCACTGCTCCACCACCAGGTCTCCTTTCGCAACTCTGATGATTCGCTTTCTCAGTTCCTCCACCTGTCTCTGTGCCTGGGTCATTGCACGGTCAAGCGTCTCTGCGTAGTTCGCAGCCTCCATCATGTTCTTGATGATTGGCATTCCGAAGGACTTATACAACTTTGCTATCTGTTCCTTACCCTCCACCTCGCTAATAGATGGATGCCATGTATACACATGCTCCACAATAGAATAATCTTTCTGGCTTATTTCAGCCCCGATTTTCTTTTCAAATTCCTGTTTTGTCATAGCTTCTACACCTCCTCAACTTTCTTGTAATCTTCCAAGATGCTCAACAGCGTCCCTTTTCCAATTCTGAACTTCTGCTTGTGTCCGCATCTGGTTCCCATATAATTGACAACCGTTCTTTCTGGAAGCTCATGCTTTATGTACTGGATTATGTAATAATGACCATCTCCATGATGAACAACGTCTATGTATTTGTGCTCATTCCGGATGTTCTGGTATGTAGCCTTTTCAGTTCTGTTTGCTCTTGATCTCTTTGCCATATTCTTCGCTCCTTTGAATTATTACTTCGATTCTTCGAACCTTGCAGGTAAAAAAATAAGCCTACTTCCAACAAAGCTCTCTTACTTTGTCTGCTCGGCTACCAAATCCATACTTTTCAAGCATCTCCAAATCTGCTTTCACTGCCTCATCTTCCAGCGTGCATCCACAATCACTCAAAGAATACAGCTCATCTACGATTTCATCAGCAATGCTTTCTTCTCCAGCTTCCAGGGCTTTTTCAATGAACACCCACAGCATCTTCTGTGCTGCATTCCATTCCGGATAACCAAATTCATTTTTATCTCTTTCACTTAACAGGCTTCTGTATATTACTAATGCGTTCATCTTGACTACCTCCGTTTGTATCGTGTATTTGTTTTGTTATTTTGTAACTTTATTATACTTCGATAACTCGAACGTGTCAAGTGTTTTACTTCTATTTTTCAATTATTTTAACCAGGACGATTTCATATCCCAACGCACTTACTATTTTCTCCAACGTATCACATCGAATACCACATTTGTTTCTGGAAACGATCTGGTTCGCATACTGTCTACTCACGCCTATTTTCTTTGCCAAGTCTACCGGACGTAGCTCCTCAACTTCCAGAACCTTTTTTATCAGCTCGTTGCAGTCAGTTCCTCTAATTTCTTCCATCCTCTACCTCTCTTTCAATCCAATCAGCAACTATCATTCCGCAGTTATCAGCTATCTGATACAGAATCTCCGTATCATCCCAGGTGTAATTGTTCAGAAAATCTGCCAGGCTCTCCCACCCCATTCTCTTCACAATCCGCTTCGCATCGTTCTTTTTAATCTCAAACCAGGTCAAGTGTTCATCCTTAAATCTGATGTCCCGGCATCTGTCTTGTACATAGGTTTCAAGAATCAGTCTTCCAAACATTTCCTACTCCTCCTCAAACAGCTTGCTTGCTTTCTGGGCCAGCATCTCATTTCTTCCGGATTTATCATCAAATATCCGGTGGCACTCCTCCAACAGCTTGTCTACTCTTTCCTGGGTTACTTCCAGTCCTGTACTCCGGATTGCTTCTTCCAGGTCTTCCAGATACCAATCTTCCCTGTACCAGATAGCGTTTGCCCTGCGGTAAATCTCATCAATTATCTTCTGTCGATTTTCCTCGGTTGCCTCCAACAGCCACTCAAAATTCAGTTTCCCATCCTTGGTTGTCGGATTGTACTTTCCGGAACATCTGTCCTGCCGGTCCGTTACATAGGTCTGAACGCCCCACCACGTTTCCGGTTCTTTATCTATGAATCCCTTTCTCTTCCACATTGCCGGAAGTGAATGCTTTCCATGCGTGTTTTCGTTCTTTTGGAACTCTACTACAATTTCCTCTCCCAACGCATTTCTGTCTGCGAAGGTAAACCACCAAACCGGCGGTACTGTATGCTCACACTGATATACTTTTCTCATTTTTCTGCTCCTTTCGCTAATGATTCAGCAATCGCCTCCATCATACTCTGCGATAATTCCAGATACTGCTCTACGATATAGAATTTAGCACTCTGCCCGTTCTCATCCCATATTTCAAAATACCGGAATCCCCGTTCTTCCTCGGCTTTATCCTCCTGCACTTTCACATACTCTCGTGCCTTGTTCTTAACGATTTCATCCAGTTTCTTCATGACCGTCTCCAGGTCAATCGACACATCCACCACTGCACACCCATTTGTAAATTCGTTCTCCCAGAACCCATGCAGGACATACACTACAATTTTCTTTTCCTCCATCCCGGTGTCCTCCTATCCGTAGATAATATCATCGAATATCGCATACTGGATAATCATGTCTGCCACTGTCGCATCTACCATGCAACAATCCAATTCATAGACTCCTTTGCTGCATCCACCAGGATATTGTACGGCTTGTCTTCATTCTCCAGATACTGTTTTACTCCGCTGAGCAACTTTTCCTTGTTCAGTTCTCTCTTCTTGTCATCCACCGAATCATGCAATACCAGGACTCCTCCTCTGCTGATCTGCTCCGATGCAAATTCTCCGAGATACTTTCCTTTGACTTCTGCTCGCCTGCACCAGTAGCAAATACCGCCCTCCAGTGCCGTTGTAACAATATCATCAATATCCTCTGTGCTGATTCGTACGCTTATCTCAGCCTTGATTTCCTCATACTCTTTTCCCATCAGTCTTCCTCCTCATATCCTACTCTCTCTACATAGTTTACGCTGTCCGGTTCGCATTCAAATTCCGGACACAAGGACCGCCATAACTCCTCCAGCTCATTTATGCCATTTGCGGTCAGCTCTGTTTCATCGCCATCATTGAAGCCGATTCTGTATACGCTCGGCCGCTTACCTTTTCTGACAATTCCTTTGCCCGCTCTTCTCAAATTCATTATTCCTTGTCCTCCACTCCGGCAAACTCCAAGATTTTCTCTCTGGCGAATCCCTCAATCACTTCCAGGTAATTTCCCGGCCACACATCCTTGTTCGGCTCGTAGGTTTCTGTGAACTCATTCGCCCAGTCAATAAATTTCTGTTTCCAGGTTATGCTATCAATGTCTGTCAGTACCTCAAACAGATACTCGCTCTCTCCTTTGAGCTGTTCCAACATCATAGCTATCTCCATCAGATTTTCCGTCTGTTCGTTATATTCCAACATCGTGCCACCTCCTACTCTGTTCTTACTAAGCCGCCATTTGCAGGTGCAATTCCAATACTTCCAAGTTCTGAACAATCCGGAGCATCCAGATTTGCCACATACGCAAGCGGAACTCTACCTTTCAGGTCTTCTCTATCCAGTTCCCACTCCTCTTCCTCTGCACTGACATACAACAATGCCAGGCATCTTCCAAACACCATGTTGCTCAATATTGCAGCGTATACTATGCCGCCGCTTTTTTCTTCCCAGTCGGCAACAGCTTTCTTCTCCTCATCGTTCAAATCGTACAGAATACCTACCGTCTCAGATTTAAGGACCGTTCCCTGCTTTCTGAATTTTGTGATTACCTGCGGCATCATTCCCAGGCGGCACATACGACTAACCGCTTCTTCTACCATTTTTGCTCTGTCCTGCTGATTTTTTGCATCCATTATTTCTTATCCTCCATTTTCTTCTCTAAATCTTCCAGTCCGAGTGTTGCATTTACGAATGCCAGCGCACATGCGGCTCCGATACATTCTCTGATTCCGGTTGAAACTCCGACAATCAAGCACACCAGCATAGCCAGTGAAAACATTCTTCTGCTTTTCTTCATTTACTTTCTGCCTCCTCTGTGATAAACTTGGTAGCACGAGGAGAACTTGTCTCCCCGGCTACCGAGCTGTTTTTCAGAACATTACTTGAACCAGGTCAAAACTGCCGTAACAACTGCTATCAGCATTGTTACTATGGAAATTACGATATGCGTCCAACATTCATAAATTTCAATTTTGGTCTTCTTCAACTGCTCTGAAAGCAGCTCTTCTTCTTTTTCTTCAATCCTGCGTTTTCTTTTTCCCAACGGGCAATTCCTCCTTTCTCATTTGTTCTGTCCTCTGCATTTCTACGGGGTTGGAACCGTCTGGCAAGCATATGTACTATTCCATCAACCTTGCCGCCTGCATTACTTTGTATCGTGTATTTGTTTTGTTATTTTGTAACTTTATTATACTTCGATAACTCGAACATGTCAAGTGTTTTACTTCTATTTTTCAATTATTTTTCGAGCTGTCGAATCAGTGTGTGTAGCATCTTTGCAACGCAAAGTGCTATTCTTTTTTATCTCTTTATCTATCTTTATCTCTATCTCTTACTCTATCTCTAATTATGGTGTAGAAATCATGTAAGAAATCTTACAAAGTTTTATATATAGGAAATGTTTTTTTGCTTCGATTTTTCGACTTATTCACATTATCAACATTCTTCCTGTGGATAACTTCGGAACTCAGATTGAACTTTGCAGAACCGCATTTTCAGCATATATGGCTATAACATCGTACACGCTTCTATACCGGCTTTTAGCTCTTAGGCATAAGTTAGTATCTAAAAACGTCTATCGTTGCTCAGGCACATTTCGTCAAATTTGAAGGGGATTTTTTGTGAATTTTGTATATTGATTTATTCTACGGACTTGCTCCGCAATAAAAAAGAAGCCCCGGCAGAACACCGGGGCGAATGTGACATATTTTCCTCGACCAAAAGAGGTGTATTTAGTTACCTTGCCATTAAAGGCTTTCTTACTTGATGAATACCTGTCCTTGATAGTAGGCAGCCATCCATCCAGACGGTGCTTTTATCCATACATCGTTACCGACTACATTCACCTCTTTGCAGGTGATAACTGTACCAGCATCCAGGCAACCGTCATTGTCTTTATCGTGCTTCTGTCCGTCAGCCGTAAGCTGTGAATGCTTCTTGGCAGCATAATTTGTTCCAGGACCAGTACGCACTTTCAATTCTACCTGCAGTGTGTATGCTTTTCCGACTGTATACTGAGGGCTCTTCGCAACCTCTGGTGCTGTTGCGCTCTGCTTTCCATTGTATACAGAGGTCAGTTTAGCTTTACTTGCCGGTCCATATTTTGCATCCACTTCTAACGCATAGAATTCCTGGAATGTAAGCAGAGCTTTTTCAGTATCTTCACCAAAGGAACCATCCACTCCGGACTTGCCACAAGAATATCCGCAGCCAATCAACATCTTCTGCATCTCTTTTACTGCATCTCCGAAATCTCCTTTCTGAAGATAGTTCCTTACGCTCACTGTGCCAGCATTGCTGACTTCTCCGGTATATCGGTAAACATACTTCCACGGCTTGTTGTAATAACTCCGGATGCAGATCTCTCTACCTGTCTGATCTCCAGACTTTCCTCCTGTCGTGGTTCCTTTTTCATTGATACTTGCATGCACCAGCTTCCCATTTCCGCAATAGAAGGCTGTATGACCGTTGCCAAGGAGAACATCTCCTCGCTTCATTCCGCTTCCAGTTGACAGATTCACGGATGCGATCACATTCTTGAATCCAATATTCGGCAGAACTTCCGGCATATTACCAGTGTACGTTGCACCCTTCTGTTTTGCTGGGATTCCGGCGTTTTCCAGGCAATCGATAACCAGCCCGGAACAATCATAGTTTGGGTTGCCCCAACGGTCAATCTGGTCATAACCGTGGGTATCATCCAACGCAATCGCTTCGGCTCTTGCTACTGCATTTTCAATCTTACTCACTTTTGTTTCCTCCTTTTTCTGATAAAGTTTTAAATACTGCTCCCCGTAAGAAGCCCTTGCTTTTTTCACTGTCGAACCGGTATCTGCCGGAGCCTCGAATTTTACCAAGAACACATCCGATGCCTCCTGGACTGAGGTTGCTGTTTTCAGCACCTGCAGAACGCTCTTGTAACTCTTTTCCAATTCGCTCAGCATATACTCTGTCTGAACCTTCGCATTCCCGATAGATACACCTCTGGCTTTTTTACCAGGTCATACAGTCCTGCTTTTCTTCTGGCAGACGTCCACTGGCAGAAACCATAGCCATACTGTCTGTAATCTCCCAACGGATGCAGGAACAACGCTCGTGTGATTTTTCCACTGTCTACCGCCTCTGTGTATGTATCATCGTTGTACTTGTACCCAAGTCTCTTTTCGCAAAGATTCTCCAGATTCCGGGGGTTCGCCCCAGACTCTGCGTAAACATTCCCCATCGCTGCACACGCACCATATATGGTGCATCCGGCAGCAATCAAAGCATCAAACAAAATATCTGTGTATGCATTCCGTTCTATTGCCATTTGTAAATTCTCCTTCATTCACAAAAAGGGCAGGGATTTCTCCCCACCCGGTCATAAGTATGTGTCCTCTTCTGGGTCCATCTCATCATCCTCTTTCGGATGTAACTGCCCCATCTTATCCATCAGTAAAAACGTCAACGGAACGAACACCGCAAACAAAATTACCAACGGCCAGAAGATTCCTGCCATCAGCAGCAACACTATCACAAGCGAGTAATTCGGCTTGTTTGGCTCATAGTACATGCCATTGTCCTGACAGTACAGCTCTTCGTCTTCATCTTCCATCCGGCACAGTGTCCGGATACACCAGATGTAGACTGGCTGGCACAGTAAAATCCCCAAAAGGTACACCAATAGGATTTTTAAGCCCATAGCTCCTCTCTCCCTTCTCTGATTAGTTCTGAGAGCCGTTCACCTTTCCGTCATCCAAAAGGTCTTTGACTTCTTTGAACCACCAGTCAATAATCTTCATCAATGCGTCTTCTGACAAGAGCGTCTGCAACCACTTAGGCAGCAATCCTCTCGCCTGCTGTACTACCCATTTCAGTTTCTGTTCTCCCTGGCCGGACTCTTTGTAGATATGTTCAGCGTGAAGGAACAGTTCATACACCTCTTTGCGGATGCCCTCCAGTCCTTTTGCTTTCGCATACTGATATGCGACCACTGCCGTTACAACGACCAGCACTGCGATTACCAGGATAAGAACCGGAATCGGCACCTGGCTTAAATAGTTTAATAATTCCATAGAATCAATCCTCCTGTTATGCTTTGTAATCTCTTGATAGCTCCCTGCAGCGTTTATAATTGTTCAGCTGGGGAAATTATTGCCTAAACGCTTTAAAGGCAAATATTGGCGGCTATGCTACTACATTCCGACCTGTGTGGCAACCCAGCCAAGCACGATACCAATAATGGCAGTCACCACATAACCTGTCACTTTTCGCCACATTTCCCCGTCCCTGTTCTCCAGGGTTTCCAGACGTTTCCCCTGTTGTTTCTGTTCCCCAACCATAAGCTCAATACTCTGTGCCAGCTTTTCAACTGAAATCGTTAGAGCGTTGATCTGCTTTGTGTTTTCTTCCAGCAGTTCAATACGTCTGTTCTGCCTATGGTTCTCTGCTTCGATGCTCTTTCTAAACTCTTCGTGCTCAGCTCTTGAAATCACGTCTTCCATGTCCTCACCTCCTTCCAGATATGCTTCTATATCATCGACGTCCGCATACGGGCGGCAATAATATTCTGTGACATCTAGCTCAGACTCTATCTCTTCCAGAGTCTTCTTGCTTTGCTCACGAATCAACATCCGGAGGTCTGTGACATGCGACCACAACCGGGATATGATTTGCAACTTTGTCATTTCCTATGATGTCCTTTCTTGAAAAGATGATAATGTGGCTTCTCTTCTCCGAAGAACCGCCATCGAACCACATCATCCAGGATTATCCCTACTGCTGAAAGAAAAAACCAAAGGATCATGAACTGAGGACATATCTGACCAAGAACATTCCCCGGCATGTTGCTGTAATCCCACATATTCAGTCCCAGCCATACATTCAAGGTCAATCCGAAGATAAATTCAATCACTGTAATCCCGGATGCAGCTATCAACTGCTGGAGAACCAGCGGCATACATCGTGACCTCTCGTTAATCACTCCGCAAATGATGAAACACAAGCCTCCGCACACTGCCATTGCCGGAAATGAATATCCCCGGAAGATCACTTCCAGGGAATAATAAAAAACTCCTCCGACCAGGAAGAGTGTCAAATATTTTAGAAACACTTTCACTATGCAACACCTCCGGATGCAATGGTTTTCATGTAATCTTTCAGAACTTCATTCTGAAACTCTTCCGGAACTTTTGCTCCCCACTGGATCTGTTCCAGATCTCCAGGCTTCGTTACCGACTTGATCCACATATTCAGAGCATTGCAATATGTTGTGTAGTATGATACATAGAACATTGCTTTATTGACGATGTTCTGCATATCCTCAGCATCGACCGCCTTGGACGAAATTACGAGGATATACAAAGTCAGTGGCGCTATCTGACGCGAGAGAAGGAAGTAGATATTTCGGTCATAGATATGCCTCTGCTCGATACGCGGCGCGGTAAAGACCTGATGGGAACCTTCCTCGCAGATATTGTGCTTCAGGTGCTGTCCTTTGGGGCGCAGAATGAGCGCGAAAATATCCGAAAGCGACAAGCCGAGGGAATTGCGGCGGCAAAGGCAAACGGGATGAAATTCGGCAGACCGGTGATTAAGGCGCCGGATAACTTTCCCGATATTGTACAGCGATGGGAAAGCGGAACCCTCCGGGCACGCGAAGCGGCGGAATTGTGCGGTATGTGCGAATCGACTTTCTATCATAGATTGCGTGAATACAGGGCTTCGCTCGGCGACAAAAAATAAAAATCACTGTAAATTCTGTGAGTTTAATAAGCTTTGTAACAATCAAAATATAAATTACGATATGATTAGTGAAATGGAAGAGGAGGATGATTAATGGGACTTAGATTTGTATTTGGA